>Ga0163179_10001385_pt1 | contig 17244 bp, 36 predicted proteins | sample AtlANTMetagenome_FD_109643 | JGI IMG/M metagenome (GOLD analysis project Ga0163179, IMG submission 109643) | Marine eukaryotic phytoplankton communities from the Atlantic Ocean - Atlantic ANT 2 Metagenome | ecosystem: Environmental > Aquatic > Marine > Oceanic | place: North Atlantic Ocean... | reverse complement strand
TTATGTTCGATCCTATACATGTCGAACGACATCCAGCAGTCTTTGATGTACTTAAAATCTATCACGAGGCAGATTGCATCACAACATAGAATAAACCTTATTGGAAAACTTTGCGGTCTTTTCAAAATAAATAAGAATATGCCTTTAGCTAGTAATTGTATATACAAGGTTAATATACCTTATAACCATAAAAAACTTAAAGAAGAAGTTAACTTTATTTTAGAAAATTCTAAAGATAGAGGAGGCTGGGTGAATACCGCAGACCCTAGGAGATTCATGAATAATGTATGTGTTACTTCAGTTAAAGAAAGAACTACCTTAGACGCAAAATCTTTCTATACCGGTCATGTTATACCCGGCAATACTGATAATGCAAAAGGCAGAATAGATGTTAATACAGGTGAGAGAGTAAGAATACACGATTACAGATTTAGAGAAAAAGTTGATGCTTATTTTCTAGACGAGCAAGACAAAAGAATTGCTAAGGAAAGTGATCTAGTACATCACCACTCAAGTGTTAGTGAGGACTCTGAACTTAAAAATATAGGCAAAGCAATTTCAGAATATTTTAGTATACCAAACAGATTTAGAGTAAGAATGTCCAATCTACAAGGAGTAGGCGCTAAGAACTTTACACCTCATGTTGATCAACATACTCCTTGGAGAGTACATATTTGTTTAGAAGGTGATGAGAATAGTTTATGGTGGTTTCGTAATCATATTACTGAAGAAATGACTACATTTAATCAACCACAAGAAGGTTGCTATCTAGTTAGAACCAATACTGTTCAACATTGGGTTTCTACTAAAAGACTTAGAAGACATATTTACTGGCATTTATATCATAACGATTTAGTTGGTGCAGATGGTACAGAATATATTGCAGACAGAACAGGTGAACTGGCTCTTCCATGACTTGTTTTTTAATGTGTGATACTTTTTATACATTACCTTTTTATGGCATATGTATTGTTGGTGCTTGTTATGCTATTATTTGGCTATTACGCCGCTTCTAATTCATCTGTATATAAATGAGGCTTCTGGCTAATACGAAAGTTAATTCTTTCCATTACAATGCTATCAGCAGTATCGTCAGATTCCCAATCTCCGTACCATTGTTTATCAAACCCATCAAAGGCTATTACCCTTTTCCTATCAGGCTTATATCCTCTTCTCTCCATTTCATCAGCAAGTCTATTAAACCTTTTAATAAGAAATCCTAACTTATCATAGAAGAATGTTACATGTCCTTTGTTTAAAGTAAACTCAGACGGAATCCCCAAACGGATATCTTTTGGCTTTCTAGTTTGTAGACTTCTACGCAATGATGCAGGAACCATTGTTATTTCTCTAAGCTCTGCTACCAAATGCATACGTTTAAGTTTCTTAGGATCTATATCTGAGTTAATTCTAGTCATTGTTTACCACCAGACTGCATAATCTTTGTATTTTTCAACACTTCTTTCTAATAGTTCAGCATACTCTTTTGGCTTTACTCTACATACCATAAAGGCGGTTACTCTGCTTGTATCGTCATCTTCAGGAACCTGCTCTACTCCATGGGCGGCATGTGTACCTGTCAAATGAAAAGCATATCGATCAGTTGGATTCTTTGCAACAATTTTTTCTGGCTGGCATATTTCGTTCCATTCATAACTGACTACCTCTTCTTTTATTACTGGCTCACTATCTTTGCCACCAATTGTTACTTCTTCTCTAATATTTAAAAGCCTGTCAGTTGTAGGCTCGTTTGCTTTTTGAAAGAATATACGAGCTTTGCTTTTATTAACTAGATAAAACCTAAGTCCAAAAAAGATATCAGGATCTGTATGCAATCCAACATCAATACCAGGCTTTTGATTTAAAAAGCTGATAGTAAAGAAGTCTTGTACTGGAAATGATTCAATATATTCTGCTAGTTCAGGTAACATATCTCTAAACTCAGGCCAATGTTCCCAACCATAATTACCAAAATCAGATCTCATAGCATGAATTAGTCTCCAAGGATATGTTCCTTTTCCGCTATAACTCGCAGTTCTTTTTAAATCTTTACTCTCTAAATCAATTGGGCCTGTTGCACCTGATACACTACCAGCCAACTTGCCTGCGTCTTTGTCAGCTCTCATCCTAATCCATTTAAATAACTGTTCTTCATCAATTTCTGGAGGCTCAGGGAAATCTAAAGGACAAAAGATAAGTTTTCTAAATTTATCTAACTCTGGTGGATATTGATAATGCTTTGAGTTATCACGAATAATAGCCATCTACAATCCTTACTATCTCGTCCCAACTATCAACTCTTTTTAAACCCATATCGTCTTTGTTAGCATTCATTGGAGTGTTCATAAGCAATGGTTCTAGTCCGAGATCTTTACCAGCCATTGCATTTTTTGGACTGTCCTCAATCCACATATATCCTGTGTCTTTAAATCTAGATAATAAAGGGCTTTTGTCGCCATGCAATTCACAGACATGAATAGCATTAATAGCATCAGTACCAAATAAATCATCTAAGTTCTTACGTCTAAAGGCTTTAGTAATAGGAGAGGTTCCTGAAGATGTAATAGCAACAATAGTAAATCCAAGTTCTTTTAACTTCTTAATACCTTCTACACTATCTTTATAAGGATACAATTCGCCAAAGGTCGGACTAAAATTAAATGTATGTATATCCATATCATCTTGTTCTTCCCCTGGAAAACTTTCATGAAAACGATTATGCCATTCAACTAGAACACCATCGCAATCTACTAATAATACTTTATCCACCCCTGCTTAACCTTTCAAGTTCTACAAAAGTTGCTGACAAGTTAATTTCTGGATCAGCAACCAAACTATGATTAATCAAACCCTTTCGAATTAACAATAGTGCTTGATCTTGTATGTCCTCCGTATCTCCCCATAAGTCTAAATTACGGTACATGAAACGATACATATCTTCATATTCTTCTAAAGAAATTTGCTTAATAATTAAATTCCTAGCATCTCGAATACGACCTTGTTTGAATAGTTCTACCATACTTAGTCTATAATCAGATGTGGAATCATCCGCCTTAGGAGCTTCTAACTTACCTGTTGTGCTTCTCATCTGTACTGTATTAATTGCTTTTCTTAAGTCAGGATAGTTTGCTTTAACAAATAAATCTAACGTTTCTAAATCTATTTCAACATTTTCTGCCATTAGAATAGTTGCAAGTCTTGCAGTATATTCTGTTTGATCTAATGTCTTAAATGTAATTGTTTGCAGTCTACTATGCAATGCAGGAATTATCTTGTTAGGATAGTTACATGTCATAATAAAACGTACACCTTCATGGAACTGTTCTAACATACCTCTCAATATGCCTTGGGCAGGAGGTGTAATATAATCTGCCTCATCTAGTAACACTACCTTAAAAGGTCCCATAGGCATAGTGCTACAAAAATTATTAATTTTGTTTCTTAAGAAATCAACGCCATTATCTCTACTAGCATTAATTTGTAAACATTCTGCTGGATCTACTCCTAGCTCGTTAACAAGAACTTTTGCTAATGTAGTCTTACCTGCACCTGCGGCGCCTGCTAACAACAGATGAGGAATATACTTGTCCTCAATCCATTGTTCAACCATATGTTTTTGATCGTTGTCAATCCAAACATAGTCGCTCGTAGTTTTAGGCCGATACTTTTCTACCCAAAGTTCTTTCATTAGCTTACCTGTAATGCAACGTAAATTAACGTACCAAGTATACTAAAATTAATTAACATATTAATATAATGCGGATTCGGTGTCATGCTATCTCCTCTAAGATTCCTAGCCCTTCGGCTATTAATAATAAAATACCCCCAAGCATAATTAGCTCTGCTTGAGGGTCTATTCCGTCCAACCACGGAACTAAGGGGTTTGTAAAGTAAACCATAATGAATGCCCCTGCGGCACACATTCTAATCATACTTTTAACCAAACTTATATAAAAGTGTTTCTTACCAGGGTCTTTAGACACTAGCATCAAGCTCACTCCCATATAAATTATCGATAACCTCAATATTATCCTGAGCTTCGGCAATTAATTTAATTTGTGAGTCAACTGCCTCTACGAGATCAGGATGTTCTCCAATACCAGCCGGGTTCACCATGTAAACATTAATGTTTGCAGTAGCTGAAGCAATTTGCGCCTGATACTTGAGTTTAAGAGCCTCGATCATACTCGTTGTCATAGTCATATTGTCTCCTTTATATAACTGTGGAGTTTCTTAACTTACCTACATTATAATACAAAATAATGTAGATGTCAACCTATAATTCTTCCGGTTCTTCTTCTTGTACACCAAGTACCGCATCTAGGTCAATATTAACTAGTTTCATACCATCATAGTCCATAGCACGGGACCAACGTCCGTGTTCAACGTATGCATATTGCCCTGGCTCTAACCAATCAACTTTTGATCCTACTGAATGTATGTAAATCCAACGAGATCGAATGCCTCGTTCTGTTCCGTCATCTGCTTGTACAATGACGCCTCCTCTTGTTACTCTTTCTTCTAAGCCTAAAACTACTCCTAAGGCTTTATTGGGAAGTGGTCTTATAGTCATTTTTACTACCTTTGTTTCTAAAATTATTTCTCTTTTGGAACTATTTCCATTGAACCATCGCTATATTCAATTTCGTCTGTTTCATCGTCAACTGGTGTACGACTTACAATTGAAAGAGCTGACTTATCATCTTCTATTGGTGGCTCCTCTACAATACCAATATTAGTTGTTTCTTCAACTACATTAGGTTTATCTGCTTTAACTTTTTTACTTTTCTTAGGTTTACTTGCACTATCTTCTTTGATGCTAACTGATTTAGACTTCTTATCATTTACGTGACTAAGTCCTTTAGCAATTTGGCCAGCAGTTACTTTCACATTACCTTTGCTGTCAACAATATCTCCTCTGGCATTCATCGGAACATTACCAATTGCTCTGGTGTCTGCGTTTCTGTCAACAAATGCCGCCATATTAAACTCTCGACCTTTGTGCGTCTTATGTCTACTACTTGCCATTATTTAAAAAACTCCTTCATATCTAAATTATATTTAATAGAATCAACCGAGTGTAGTCCTACCAGAAAAAGTAGATAACAGCTCACTGAACTTCCTCTACCAACACCCCATACTATGCCTTTCTCTTTCATTATATCTACTAGATATATCATAAACTTTAGCATAGTTTCCATTCCGTTCTTCCTAAACAGATCTAATTCAGTTATAACCCTATTAATCTGTTCATTTGTATATACCTTTTCTGCGAAGTACTGTTCCAAATCAATACTATAGTACTCTTCGGGCATATTCCATTTGCCTAATGCTTCTTCTATTGTCTTTGGATAGTCAGATGACTTAAACTTCTTCTCAATGCCTAATGCTTCACAGCCTTGATTATATCCATCTAAAAGATTATTATTATGAGTTGTTAATGTACTTGCTTTCTCTTGGTACATTAACTCCATAAGATCCTCTGTATTTAAAGTTATGTCTGGCATATCAGACAATACTATCGTCATGTGTTGTATCTTCCATAGACTCTTGTTCCAATGTTGCTTTAAAATTCTCGGTGTATTGGTGTTCCCATATTGCTGTCTTAATCATATCTAAATGCTCTTGTATCTGGTTTAGTATTTCCTGACTAGCACCAGACCTATACGCCGCTGAATACTTTTTAGCAATCATATTACTTCTATCTGTTAAATCCTTAAGATTCATCTTGCTATATTCTATTTCATCTGCCATATTATATACTACCTTTTAATTCTAGTCAACCAGACTATGCTCCAAAACTTTCTCCGCAACCACAAGAACTTGTTGCCATAGGATTCCGAACTGCTAGGAAACTGCCTCCTAATTCTTCAACATAGTCAACTTCAGAGCCTAAGAGATACATTTCAGCTAATGGATCAACAACCAATATATCATCAATAGGTGCTGACCATTTATAGTCGTCATGCTTCTCATCTGAAGATAAACCCCATACATATTGAAATCCAGAGCATCCTCCGCCCTGTACTGCTAATGAAACAAATATTCCGTCTGATGCTACTCTTTGCATATATTCTTTTGCTTTCTCTGTAATAGTTACAATACTAAAAGATTTACTTGGATCATAACTATCTACCTTAACAGTTTTTGTTTTACTCATCTTAGCTCCTCATAAGGATATCAATTATTTCACTTTTTCTTTTACGTGAGTTAATCGAAATGCCTCGCTTCTTAGCATACTCTAACAATTTTATTTTGGTAAGATTTGATAACTCGTCAATGTCATGCCGAGTTGTTACTATTAAAGGACTAGTAGAACTTGCTTCGTCTTCTTCACCTTCAATAATTTTACCTATAAATTGTTTAAGAGTACTTGACATTATAATCCTCCTTATCAGTACTTATCTTCGGAGTCCAACTTGCCGCTGGGTACTTTAATCTAAATACAAATGCATCATACTTGTCTTGTAGTAATAAAACAGGTATACTACTGATAACAGTACTGTTCTCAACATCATCTAAGGTGTAAAACCCCCAGCCTCCCCAACCACACAGGGTATTATGACTAACATCATGTGCAATTGATCCAGGCAATCCCATTGGTTCGTCTTCAATACGTCTTCCAGGACTAACAATGCTCCAATCTAAGTTTACCAGATAAACCTCCGTATCTTTGCTTGGTTTCTCTATTTTTGAGTGAGACCAATATTGCGAAAAATTGTATAGAGCTAATTTAAACAATTCTACATTAAGGGCTCAAAGTTAGGATCATATTCATAAATTGCCGAATTTGATCCGTGCTCCATGCATTCAGCCGAAACACACCAGCATCGACCTTCTGTTAATTCTTTTACTAAATTATTAGCAAAATTATATGCATGTTCTGCGAACTTTTCTGCACCTACTCCATCTACTATTGTTAACTGAGCCAACCCAGCATCTTCTAACACATGGAAGTGATGCAAGTTTGGATCGTTTTCATCTAAGACAACCTTATGATCAAAGGTATCTTCTAACCATTTCTTTAATGGTTTCAAGCCTCCAAAGTCTACTACCCAGTTTTTATTATCTAGCTCGTCACATGCAAATTTAAACTTAAATCCTAAACTATAGCCGTGTAAGAATCTACAATGAGAATGATCTGCATGTGGTTGACGGAACACCGCTGATAGTCCGATGCTATGTCCGTATGTTTTTGTTGAATAGTGTGGCATTATTTAAACTCCTTAATACTTAATTCTTTAAATACCTTCTGTACACCCACCGCTTGAGACCAACAATCCCATAAAGCATGATGTAAGGCATTTCCGCTTGGTCTAGTTATGCCAGGGCAAAGGGCATATAAAGTCCTTGCGTCTCTTGCTTGCCAGTAATTCCAGGCAACCCCTCTTTTTAGTTCTCTACTAAAATGTTCTACAATATTTAGATCAAAACCAGTACCATTAGCCCAAATAGCATTAAGTCCGCCACACCAACGGTACAGGTCAGCAAGTACTTCTGCCAAAGGATGTCTGTCATCTTCTGCAAAGGCCTCTGCTCTAACTTTTTCATTTTGATTACCCCACCACTCTAAGGTTGCATCGTCAATGTTATGATCTAAACCTTCATAACTTTCAACTTGTACACGTCTATAAAACGTATCCATTTCTGTTAACTGTTTTTCGCTATCGTCACCCCAAGGATTGAATCTTAGAGCTCCTAATGTTAACATTACACTATTAGGCTTGGTACCTAATGTTTCTAAGTCAATCATAACATGATTGCCAGGCTTATTTGGAATAAGCATTTCTACTCCTGTGTTAAATTAAGATTAAGTTGTTCTTCGTTTAATGGCTCTTTTGATAGTTTTACTAGCTCGCCAACCCTAGTAATTGTCAAAGTACCATTTTCAAGTACTGTCCAGTCTAGTGTATCGCCTTCTTTCCAATCAACTACAGTTAATAAATCATCTGGAAATTCAATAATAGTATCTCCTTCTTTACTAACTGAAACAGGCAAGACCCAATTTTTAATATCTGACATATACTACTCCGATTTTGTTTGTTGTTTAATTTTGTTATTGCAAAGACTTTTTAGGTTTTCTTCAGTAGGAAACTCAGCAATTACTTCACGAGCTCTTTCTCTTATATGACTAGGAACTCGAGGAGTAACTTGTGGAATCAATAGGTCTTCAATTAACCTCATTCCTTGTAAGATACTTTGATAATCATCTTTGTTTTTTTTCATAATTTACCTCCTAGGTTGCCTTTGCACCTGGAATACGACATATATACTCCACAGACTTCCATATGCCATCTTTAGGAAGTTCACTGTACAAAACTAAGGCATTTTCACATTCATCTACAGTATGGTATAAGTCAATATCCTGTGACAAACAAGACCCAGAATAGTTACAAACTGTTAATGTTAATGCAAAAAGAATTTCTATCATAATTGTTTCACCACTATATCGGTTTGAGATAGAAACCTTAAACCTTCATCACAACGATAGTTATCACGATAATAAACAGTCGAAATACCAGATTGATAAATTAGTTTGGCACACTCTAAACAAGGGCTACATGTTATAAACATAGTTGCTCCGTCACTACTTTCTGGAGAACGTGCTACTTTAGCAATAGCATTGGCTTCAGCATGTAATACTTCTGGTTTAGTTTTTAATTGAGGAGATGCATATTGGATTTGTTTGCCGTCTTTATTACCCCATAACACTTCGTCTTCGCAGGTATTATCCCAACCCGATGGCATACCGTTGTATCCAATTGATATAATCCTATCATCTTTAACAATAATAGATCCAACCTTCATTCGTCTAGCAGTTGATAATTCTGCATAAACTTCGGCTGTCTGCATATGTGCTTTTATCATTTTAGGTTTCATATTACTACCTTATACATCTATATTACTTATACTCTAAACTTTCCATGAATAAGGAATAAGTTTTCCTTAATAACTTCTTCTTAATCTTTTTATTAACTGGAAAAACATGGCTACAGTATGCCCAATATGGGCTATCAACTTTTGGGTTTGACATATAACACATTCCTCCATTGTCAGCTATTTCACTTGCTAATGTCCATGCATATGCATCAACCTCATCACTATCAGCATAATAATTATAATCTGGGCATTCAGTTTGCTGTCTAACTTTCTTATCTTTATGTAATCTAAACTGAGCCATATGAACATGCTCATGCATAATACATTCGCTCAAATCATTTACAAATTGCTTCCAAGATTTATAACCTTTCTTACCAAAAGGATATTTAATAATGTCTGGATGAGTATGTATTCTAATTTCAATAGGAGATACCTCTTCGTGATCGCCCCAATGAGAATAGTCTCCTGAAACTACAATATGATTCCTATAAAGGACACTTGCAGGAACCCAAGTAAACCTAGTTCTATATTTCTTATTAAGAAGACGTCCGAGGATCCGCGAAAGACCTCGAACATCTTTAGTACTCGATTCATATGAAGATAAGGTTTTTCTAATATCTTCGCGGATTTTCCATATCTTCTTAAATTGCATTTTTTGTTGCTTCAATCCTTAAATCGGTTCCAGGAAATAATCCAGTTTTACTAGGGAACCTTTCTAGAAAATGTTTGCTAAGTTCTTCAAAGTTATCACCTTGAGCAATAAATTCATTTGTTATAGTCCTATAAGCCATTAGCTTTCCGTTAGTTTCTTTTATTTCCATCAATACAAATGCATGATCCATAACCATCTGAACAGCCTTAGCCATTTGTTCGTCTTTATGGTCTTGCCAAGATGAACGCAAGAATACTATCACCAAACTAATTAATGCAATGATTATTGCTACTATAATTGTTTCTAAATCAACTGTCATATCCAGTCACCGAAATTACATTTTCTAAGCGAAAAGAACGCCAACCATCTGCATCAGTACAATAAACTGACATAACGTTTGGGTTAGATTTCTTTTTGCTATCACTTGGATTCCAGTCACCTGGAATTAACGATTCGTTCAACGTGCTAGGCATCTCTCGTAAACTACCATCTACTTTAGTAAACTTTACAAGAACATTTTTATGCTCTTTAAAGAATGCAGAAATATGTTTGGTTCGAGACTCTAAAGTTGCGTCTGATTCAAAATCAAGTATTGCATTTATATCCATTTTAGTTTCCTTCATTTAAATATTCTATTAATTGGTCAATTTCTTCTCTTGGAATTGTATCGTCCTTAAGGGCAAGAAGTGCATCAACTGGCTTCATTCCTTTATGCCTGCAAATATGTGCCGCTAAGACTACTAACTGTTGACGGCTTAGACCTACGTTAGCTTCTAGTACGTCATTTACAAAGACTCGCAAGTCTTTCTTTATTCCACTTCTCATATAATCTCCTAAGCTATTTCCATATTTAGTTTAGCACAGATAAATTAGTTTGTCAAGAAAATAATTGGCAAAACATAAACTATTTTTTCCAGTAAGTAACATTATGGCAACATATGAAACAAAACAGTTTGATCCTTTTTATGGGAATTATATAGTGTATGCTCCTGGGCTTGATAGAATATTATTTGTAGACCAGTTTGATCCTTATACGGCTGTTGAGACTGCACAGATTCTTAGCAGTAAAGTTTCTTTAGTTGTTGGAACACTTAAAAATGAGCCAGAGTTTAAACATAATTGCTTAGAGTATACACTTAAAGATAAAAATATAATGTATGCTTCATCAAGTATATTCTATAGTAGACAATGGCCATCTTTTAGGAGACTTAATAGTACAATAGAACATATAGGCTGGCCCGAGGATTATACTGAAGAGGTTGCAAAAGAAGCATTAGAAGATTTACAAGAACTATCTATTTTTATTGCAAAATGTGTTAAGGCTATTAGAATAACTAATCTAATTTTTAATGTACTTCCTTCTAATCATATAATTAATGAACTTAATGGAGTTAATACTAGTGGGTTGTATGTACCAATAGACCAAACCGAGGCAGAAGATGGTGTTTCGGTGACCTTGTTAAGAATACTGTATAGAGCAAAGAATAAAAAACATGCTATGAAACTTATTAACGAATTCTGGGCTAAGATTCCTGATGTTGTATTATATAGAAACCAGTTCTACCAAATGATAGAAGAAGAACAAACCGAAGAACTTAAATTAAACCGCTTTAGTGGAAGAATAACTGGATTTGCAGTATGAAGACTATATTAACAAATACTGTTTTTAATGGATATCAAAACGAATTTTGGGTTGATACTTGGCATAGTACTAATACAGATGGTCGTTTCTATATTGATATAGCTAGACGTCTAAACCCTAACAGACTTTCTAGTCGTTGTCAAGCGGAATGGTCTACTCCTTGGGACGAGGAGGTTTGGCCTGGATTAGAAATGCCTAAATATGATTCAAACTTTAATAAAACGTTTGAAGAAATTACTGATAATCGTGCTATGGATATACTTGATGGTATGAGAGAAGGAAAGAAATATGCCGTTATGTACTCAGGTGGTATCGATTCTACTCTTATATTATGTTCATTAATTAAAAATATAGGAGTTAAATATCTTAAAGACATTGCAATATGCACAACCTCATCAGCAATCATAAACAATCCTACGTTTTGGGAAGATTACATAATAGGAAAATTTAAAGTTATTGATGCCCAATATAGTAAGTATGATGATTTAATTAAAGAAGGCTATCTACCAATTACAGGTGATACTGGAGACTGTCTATTTGGTACTACCTTTGCTAGCCAGTTATATTATACTTGGAAACAATATACAAGTAGTCTAAGTAAAACTAGCATATCTGTTATAGAGAATAAAATTAAGTTTGTAACAGAACCTGATGTACATTATAGTACCTTTAAAGATTTGTTAATACTATATTTCTCAATACCAAAAAGGCAAGGATATCCTTTTACTGGTGTTAAATTACCTATTGAAGGTTTTGGTGAAAGGTTTTATAATAAACTTGATTTACATGCTAAAACATCTCCGGTAGAAATAAACAGCCTACATGATTTCTTTTGGTGGTATATCTTTAATATAAAATATACAAATTGTGCCAAACGAGGTATAGCATATTTCAACGATACTGTTGATCTAAAGACTGCAGATAGCAAGGTTATTAACTGGTACCATAATAATGACTATCAATTATGGTCAATGAATAATAATAACAACGGAGACAAGATTGGAAAATCAGCCGCAACGTATAAACAAGTTGCTAGGGATTACATCTATGATTTAGATAGCAATGATGCTTATTATATGTTTAAATTAAAAATAGAAAATGTAGGATTACTTTATAGTAGACAAGAAGTCACTAACATTGAAACCCAACAAAGACCTAATGCAAGGTTTGGTATTACTAATAAATACGATACTATGTATATTGATGAAAAACAGACTCGAGATTATATACAAGATAAATTGGGTAACTTTGTTGATGGCACTACGTGAAGGGCTTATTAAAGCAACCATAATATTAGTCCCCACATATCTTGTAGCATATTACACTGAAAAAATGGTTTATGTTATTCCAATGCTTGCCGCTGTCACTTTAATTGCTACTAGCTTGTTTCAGGATTCAAATAGTAAACGTAGGGTAGAAGAAGATGCTCGTAAGGATGGCAGTGAAGTTGATTTAGAACTTGGAGGTAGGAAAGACGATGGTAGTTGATTTACATGGAATTAGAATACACGAAGGTTGGAACATTTTCAAACATGCTGTTAGTGATGCTTATTACCAAAACCGGAAATCAATCAAAGTTATTACCGGTAAAGGGCAGATGCTAACAGAGTTTAGAGATTGGTGTCGTAGTGAACATCTTATAAGAGATGTCGAACTAAATTTAGATGGTGGTTCCTTTACTGTTAAACTCAAAAAAAGAGACGCCGTTAAGCGCCTCTAGTTTATTATTATTTTTTATAGTTAATTAAAAGTCTTCCTCAGAGTAACTAATTCCGTTCTCAGCATTATATGCTTGACGGGCGGCCTGATAAGAAATAATAGACTCTCTTTCATGATATGCTTTTCTGTCTAGTCCATTTCTAAAAATTGTAATGGAAGTTCTTGTTAGTCCGTCTGCTGACTCTTCATAACCTTTTCCTAAGATGCCTCTACTTTTCGCATTAACTGAATTATCTTCAGCATATGCGTCTTTAGTGCATAAAGAATGCTGGGCAAAAAATGGAATATCAGTATTAGGTCTTACTTCAATGTTTTTTCTTGTCATTTGTGCCATTTTATTCTACCCTTCTTTCAACTGAAAATTCATGATTGTTCTCTTCGTTATATGCTGTTCTTTCTGCAATAATGGCAACATACTGCTCATCTGCTAAGAAAACGTCATATGCGTCTTGATCAATCCATTTTGTTTCTGTGACTCTTGTCTTACCATCTTCGGACGATGTACTCATCATTCCTTTTACCTGGCCAGTTTGACAATAAGTAGCATCAAAATATTGTCTAAAAGCCAGTGTACGGGTATGCCATTCCGCGTCTCCGTTTGGTCTGACGGTTGTTGCTGTGACTATGAACATATTTTAAATCTCCTAAAGTTATAAAATATCCTTGTATACTCGTCAGTATACCGTAAACATGTTTCGTAAATGTTCCATGTGTATTTAGCACAGGATGATTTATAGGTAGCCCTTATATGTGATAAATATGTTTAACAGAAAAAGGAAACCGATGTTACAGCACCTATCATCTCACCCGGCTTTACTTCTTAATGCTGACTTCCAACCTATATCAACTACTCCTCTATCAGTTATGAACTGGCAAGAAACAATAAAAGCAACATTTAAAGAACGTGTTATTGTAGTAGAAGAATATGATATTGTAGTTAGAAGCGAAAAAGTGCAAATGAAATTACCTAGTGTAATTGCATTAAAAGAATATCAAAAACCTGCACAAGATGTACAATTTAACAGATATAATATATTTCTTAGAGACGAATTTACATGTCAGTATTGTGGTATTTCACATACTCCAGTTAACTTAACATTTGACCATGTTAAACCAAAACGTTTAGGTGGAAAGACTTCTTGGGAAAATGTAGTAGCTTCATGCCGTCCTTGTAATACAACAAAAGGCGGAAACCTTTTAAAAGACATATCAATGAAACTTATTAAAGAACCAGTGGAACCTTCACGTTGGCAGTTGTATCGTAACGGATTCGGTAACTTAAAAGATAACCTACATGAGACTTGGGTAGACTATTTGTATTGGGATACCAAGTTAGAAGACTAGTAACTTGGATTGTCGTCTATAACTTCTACAACATTAACTTTATTGCTTAACGCCTCTTTCCAAGCATCTTCTTTCATACAATCTAAAACTAGATGTACACGCGGCTCGCTACCATCATTAGAAGCACTATGTTGAACGCGATTATTAAGTTCCCATGCAAATCCAACTTTCATATGCTTTTTAAAGATAACACCTTTATCGTCTTTCCAAAGTTGTATACAATCCGGATTGGTTATAATAGGAACATGTATTCTTACACAATTATCATGAAACCATTGTGGATCTGCATGCCAACCTAATTTAACTCCAGGCATAAGGGTTGCAACCTCTCCTCTAATCCATTTATATCCTTCAAAAAGCAACCAATCTGTTAGCTCTGTACAGGCTCCTAGTATTCTATATTGTTCTTCTGTCGGTTCTTTTTCTCTATCTCTTATAGGAAATCCAAACTCAATTAGCTTACCATCCTTTAGGGGTGGTTCAGTTCTTGTATTACTTTCGTGATTCCAGTTTGCTGGCAAACATTGCCATATAATAGGATCTAACATGGTTTGAGGGATTTCAGTTATAACCCTCCAATTCTTATAAAACCACATTACCTAATATAATACCTATTATCTCGGATATGTACCCAGTTGCTATTTGCAGGGAAATCTTCTTGTATTTCCACCTCACCTAGAACTACTACCACAGCCCATTCCTTACGTTCAAGTCTTCCTACATAATCACCCGGCTGTTGTGTACCATCATGGTAACGTTCTGACAATACAGGTCTCATAAGCCTATCTGGATTTCCAGGCATATGTGTCCAGTACTCAACATCAGCTGGTATAACTAAATCATCTGGATAACGATCAGCTTCATGTGTTTCACGCCTGCCGTTTTTTACCCATGTCATCAAAGTTTGTTCTTCTACCATCTGACGACCAAATTTGTCTTTTACATGCTTATAATGCCATTCTTGTTCCCAAGTATTAGCAATAACCATTGTGTTATCATTGCTAGGTCCAATAACACCAAAAATTTTAGTATACATATCTTGTTTAGTAGCAGAACGTATTAATCTCTCTCCAACTAACATTACTGAATGTCCAGTACGGTCTTCGCTATTAGGATTACCGTCCTCCCATTCAAACATATCACCAATAATACTAAAATTTGTTTTCATAACAATAGTTATGCTAATGGCTGTACTCTTGTTAACCGAGTCTCCTGCCAGCCATCATCTCTTGTAAAGTTATGAGCTTTAACACGAGCTTTAACTTTAAAGTCAACTCCAACATCAGGCCAGTCGCTTATTATTCGGCTACTAGTCCAAAAGTATAAGTTGTCACCATCAGTTGCTTTAACTACACTACCACCAAACGTCTTACCTTCAAACTTTGAAAGAATACGAACTGTACGTTCAATCTTTTCGTTGACCTGTCCTTGATGAAGACTAATAGCACCTATTTTATCTGCTTGTTCTTTTAAACTTTCTCGTGTCATTTCTCTATGATAACGAGCAGGTAAACATGCTAAAAATGCAAATCCTGTACGTTCGCCAATGACTGGCTGTTGAATTAAAGAAAGTATTTTGTTATCAAACTCGTTTAGTTTACCCATTAAAGAGTTAAGAATAAGGTATTCAAAATGCTCTGCAAGTTTTACACCAAAGTCCTCATCTTTTTTAGTTATAGCAGGCTTACCGTGCTTTAAGTTAAGAGAAATAAGATTACGATTAGATTTCTGCTTATCAGAATCTTCTTTGATATATTTCTGTTTATTGATACGATCAGCCATAGCCACTAATGACCAGGCCTTTATGATATCAATCATGGGCTCACCTTTACGAGACTCATATCCTTTTTTACGAGGCTGAAAGCGACTGTAATAAGAACCCATAATTAACTCCTTTAAAGAATTTTACCTGACGGTATTGATGCACACTTTGAACTAGAACCTTTTTGCATTTCTTTTTCATGTTCTTGAATTCGCTTTAAAAAGCCTTCAAACAATCCAAACACTCGCTCTGGTCCATCGTCCTTCTTACTAGCAACCTTCTTGCTACGATAAATGCAATAAACTTGCATTTCCTTACCTTGTCGTACAATCATATGATCGTCTTCGTCTGCCTTCCCTAACCAGGTTGGCATTTTTGGCACAGACTTGTGTTGTGCCGCAATTACTTGATCTCTAGCCGCCGTACATTTGTCCATGCTATCAAAACTAGCTTGTCCAACGACAGTACCAGCGATCATAGTAACCATTGTGATTACATTAACCATTTATCTTCTCCAATTTTACTTCAGTTATTGGAACAACCAAGGTCCATCCTTTTTCGTTGTCCTCAATCTCGTATAGTCCTTGATCTAAATCACGGGCTTTAATTTTACCCGAACGTTCAAAAACTTTATGTCCTTTTACCGGAACATCAGCAAGGCTATAAAGCCCGCCTATCCGTCCCCATTCATCAACAGGAAAATTATAATTAAATGTGCAAGGATGATCTTGCATTACTTTTTCACCAACATAATCCATTAATCTGACTCCTTCAGTTCAGCAATGTATGTAATAAACCCATCTCGACTCTTGTCGATACTTATCTCATAATCTTCGGAATAAGAATTATGAAAAATTTGCAGACTCTTCATAGCATAAACTGGGTTATTTTTTGCCCAGCCTGTGCTATGTTGTAGACTTACTTTTGACGTTACGGCGTTCATTAGGCCGCCTCCTCCCACGGTTCAAATGTAACAATTGACTCTAGCTCTTTAACAAGAGCCCTACCAACTGGAGAGAAGAGGATATTCTTATCATAAACCCACATCTCAATATCTTGGATATGCCAAAATTTAGTGTCCTGCGTCATCCAACGTAGAGCAGTTTCCCTGTCACCGGCACCATAACCAATAACGTCTTGTACCTCTTGCTCCCAGCTCTTAATATCTTGTTGAAGCTTCTTAGCTTCTTGCTTAACAGCCTGCTCAGACTGAGCATACCAATACTCAGATTCTTTCTTCCATTC
>Ga0163179_10001384_pt1 | contig 17253 bp, 15 predicted proteins | sample AtlANTMetagenome_FD_109643 | JGI IMG/M metagenome (GOLD analysis project Ga0163179, IMG submission 109643) | Marine eukaryotic phytoplankton communities from the Atlantic Ocean - Atlantic ANT 2 Metagenome | ecosystem: Environmental > Aquatic > Marine > Oceanic | place: North Atlantic Ocean... | reverse complement strand
GCAGGTGCGGTTGCTACTGTCATGTGTCTCCTGTTTGTGTATGTACTTATTATAGTACATATACTGCGTATATGCAAGCTATTGTGACACTAATTTAATCGTCCCAATCATCATCCCAATCTATTTCCTCATCTTCACCGAACATCATTTCATAACTCTCCGCATCCTCCTCATCAAAATGGTTCATAGCCCACTGAAGAACCTTATAACCACTCAAGGAACTAAAGTTTATGGTGCTATCTCCCTCATTCATAGCGTAACCACGCTTCAACCACTCCGTTAGTTCGTGTTCTGGGTGTGCCTCTATCATTAGATCGAGTAACTCCTCAAACTTATCACGCTCAAGATGCTTATATTCCAGTGGTGGATGATCTAAATGCTTCTGCCACTGCGGATATAGTCCATCTTCAATGAACATCATCGCTCAAATACCTCAATTTTATGGTCTAACCATTGATGACAATAGTTTATCAGCTCATCCTCTATTGTCAAGGGCTCCTTAATATACTCTATCAGGTAACCAGGTTGCTCAAATACTAACTCATCAAAGTCAATTGCGGGCTTAGCAATCTCTCCCATGCCTATTTTTTGACTACCAAAGGTACAATCCTCTGTTGGTATTAGATATGACTGCTCCGACTGTGGCATGAACATAGTCTTATCCTTTATCTCATGCACCTCTCTGCGTAAATTAAGTATATGATCTGCGTCTGGATTATATCCTACACATATTGCACTGGAATTATTGGTGAGTGCAGTAAACCTAGTGACACCAGAGACTCTAAATGATGTGTTAGCACCTGATCTGTAGCGTAAGTATTGCGAATAGGATGCTGTTTCACTCATCCATACACCACTAGTAAACAATAGACACCGACTATGCAAGTAAAATCTGCTTAAAAATTCCCATGGGTAATCTTTAGAGATATCTTTGATCATATCAATGTGTGTGTCATTGATGTATGACTTATGTTCTTCTGGGTCATCCCCGAAAAACTTAAATCCTTGTGGGCATCCTTTGTAATAAAGAACAGTAAGATCATCACATGCGTCTCTTACTGTGGTTTCAGTCATCATCTATTAACTATTTCAATAAGTCCTTTCTCTATTTGATTTAACCATTGTTGTGTAAATTCTGCAACATCTGGATAATCTTGCGTAATCTCTAATATAACCGTGGGTTTGGTCACACTTATTTGTACTGTCTCTGTACTATCGACATAAAATGGGAAGTGTTGCTTAACTTGCACGTTATGATAGAAGCAATCATGCATTGCTACTAGTATACTACCAATCCCAACAGGTGTAAAGCTCTCATTCTCTTCAAAGAAATGAACTTTCCTGTTTGTTGCGTTCATGTCCTCCCAACCAGAGCAAGCAATGAGACCACCTTCATCGAGTGATGTTATTCTATTGAGGCCAGGAAATCTAAAGTGAGTGTGTGCACCATTATGATATATGATTGAATGGTTGGCAGGTTTTAAACTGTCACTCTTCCATGTGCTTCCGAACATTACTGTCCTATGATGCACCTGATAAGTTTGACCTGCTTCTCTTATAATCTTCTCGTAACCTGCAACCTTACCCTTCTTATGTTTTTTAATGTGACCAGATATAATATCATTCTGTGTTGTCAGCATGATCTCCTTGACTGGATCAGGATCATTGCCGAAAACTTTTTTACCTTTACGTGCTTTATCACACCCAAATACAGTTACACCATTTGATGCAATGCTCTTACCAAATGTGTAGTGAGCAATTCGACTATCTTGGGTCTCTGCTAATTGATACATGTATCATTCCTCTGAGTTCAGTGCAGCACTGAGTGCTTCAAACTGTTCGTCAAAGTCATCTTCACTGTATACATTGACAACCTGTGTTGCAGTCAGTACATTTGGATCAACAAACTGAGGATCATTTTTCACCATATCCTCATGATGTGCCATTAATTCTTCTTGTGATACTGACTGCTCTTGTCCTATAATACTATTGAGATACAATACACTCTGTGACATGTCAACTTCCTTACACTGTTCGTATGTTACTCTAGCAGCAACAGCGTCAGCAATTTGAAATCTCAGTGGGTTTACGTTCTCTGGTTCTAATGCGTCCAAATCCATGTGAATAGGACCATACCATTCATCATTGTTTAATGTACCGTCATTGTAGTACACCTCAAATGTTTTATCTTCTATATTGTAGTTCTCACATTTCCATGTTGGAGCCACAGTTGTGTCCATTCGGAAAGATGGATTGATGTCTTCAAGTGCCATTGTTCTTTAAGTGTTAGTTGTTCCCCCACGAATGTCTCCGTCTCCAGAGCCATACGTACCGTATTTATGATTTACCCCTTGGATACCCCATCCTTTAGTTCCACCGTTACCGCCAGAATTTTGTCCGTCTTGTCCAAGATTACCACCTTTACCTCCACCAGTTGCTCCACCGCAACCGCCAGCTGATCCAGGTCCTCCACCAGCAGTTTGAGAACCGCCAGATCCATTGCCTCCCTGTGGGTTTGTGTTAGGGCAAGTGCCACCACTACCGCCAGGAAAACCAGCACCACCGCCACCTCCTCCACCCCCAGACTGGGAGTATTGAGTTTGTTGTTGAGCACACTGTTGTCCCTTCATGCAAGAAACATTCTGTGTAGTTTGATAACTGCACTGTCCGTGGTTACCAGCACCACCTCCACCACCGCCACCTGCGATAACACCTGCATTATTTAATTTGAATGGAGTACCACCAGAATATAATGCACGTTGTCCATTTTGTCCATTACCACCAGAAGCATTACCTCCGTTACCACCACGTCCAGATATTTTCTTACCACTATTGACTACTAATAATATTCTAGAGCCGTTCTGATAGTTATTTAAGTTTACCCTCTGTTGTGCATTATTAACAACTACGACACCTTTGATCTTATTACCAGTATATCCTTGTCCAGTAATATATGTTGATAGTGACCACTGATTTTCTGCGTTAGTTGATAGTGTAGTCTTGAATAAGAAATGCTCTCCTTCATGGACTAATCTCCATGTACCACCAGATTTATACCATACTTCTTTAACATCTTTCCATCCATCTGCACCAACATGTTTATAAACATCTTCTACATAACGCCACGCGAACATATGTCGTCGCGACACGTGTGTACCAAGTTCATCAGCCTCTGCTTCTGTATAAGGGATTGCCATAATTTAGTTACCTGTATTAGTACTTATAATGGATATCTCCATTGCTTCCACCAGAGGGTGCGGATGTGGATATAGTTTCATTACCAAAACATTTTTTACCTAGGATTCCAATATCATGACTCCATTCAAATGTTGGATTACCTCCAGTAGCCCTTAGAACTTCACCAGCTGCTCCATAGTCATCTGTACCAACTACACTATTTGTTATAGCATATACTTTCAATCTAGAAAGTAATAACATGTTAGTGTATGGATTATATTGGAATGATCCATAATCATGGAATATACTGCGATTTCCATTTGAGTTGGTGTCATCACCCATCAATACACTGTAATATACATTATCATCTTTATTTGTCATGTATACCTGAGTTGCAGTCGCAGCATTACCAGATGTATTTTGGTTACCAGCTGTGTTAACGCCAGGTAGATTGATGTCAGCAGTACCATTGAATGACACACCACCAATATTTCTAGCAGTTTGTAACTGACTTGCAGTTCCTGCGTTACCACTTACATTACCTGTTACGTCAGCAGATACAGCTGTGATACCAGATATTGCAGTACAATATAATGTGCCAAATTTTAGTAAACTACTACCTAGATTTCGAGTACCAGTTGTTGATGGAATAATGTTAGTGTCAACATAACCTCCAAAACTAACAGTATCAGTAGTTGCATTACCAAGATCAACGTTTCCATTTAACGTTGTGCCACCAGCTACTGTTAATGTACCGTCAGTTGCTATGTTACCTGTAGCAGAAGCAATAGTCAACTTATCAGTAGTACCTGATCTGACTGCAAAGTTTGCATCTACATCTAAGGTGCCATTGATTTCTGTGTTATTAGCAACAGTCAGTGTACCACCAAGTGTAGTAGCACCTGTACCTACTGTTAATGTACCAGTTGATTGAATATCAACACCCAACCCGTTGTAAAATTCTAAATTACCCGTAGCATCAGTATTACCAGTACCACCAGTTATCTTAAGATTACCAGTATCACTAAGACCAAACTTAACCCAATTATTTCCATCATATATCCAACCTAGGTATTCTCCACGAGTATGACTGTCATCCCATGTGATGTCTCCATCGTTTGCGGCTACCGTAGATGCAGGTGCACTGGATCCAACAGTAATTTTCTTCTCCTGTGTTCCATTAATAATTAAATAACCTGTTTTTGTCTCACCATCTACCTGTAAATCTTTATTGATAGTAAAGTATCCTTTGATGACACTAGTTTGCATAGCGTCTTCAACTGTGATTTTATCCCTGATAATAATCTCATCAAATACAGGACGTAAGTTTGCAGTCTCACCAATAATGGATAGTGATGGAGTATCTAAACTCTCTTCAGTACCAGTAACAGAGCTTACTTTCTTATTACCAATGAATAGGTCACCATTACTGTTAAGTCCAGAGTAGAATGCGATACCACCGTCTTCTTTCTGTGACTGTGCTAATAATATTTCAGCATCAGTAAGAACTCTGTTCTGAACTGAAGGTAAACCAGTTGAATAGTTACCTGGTCCGAAACCAACGTATTCAAATGTGTGGTTACCAGATCTTAGGATACTAGGTCGTCTAAGTTCTGTAATTGTTCCACCTGTAGAGTTAACAACAACCATTCGTTTGGCTTTATCAACTTCAGTAACCTCACCATCACGAGGTTCTAGAGTGATATATCCTGCAGTAGAAGCATCAGATGTAGCTGCGTTAGTATATGAGTTTTTGTTTTCAATAATCCAATCACCAATTACTTCCTTAGTGATAGATAATGATTTGTCTTCTAGTCCTGTATTAATGTTAGTTGTAGTAACTAAACCAACACTAGTATTACTTGCAACAGAAGTTGCTTCATCAGCATCTTCAGTTGGGTTATCCTTGTCTAATACTGGATACAGGTCGTTAATATTCTGAGAGAATGAGAATGAATTAACGTTTGAGTCAGAAGGTGATATACTACCTTTAACTAAAGTACAGTAGTAAATACCATTTTGATTTCCTTTGATTAATTCTTTCGCTACTTGGATGTCATAGATGTAGTAAACAGAATCATATGACTGACCAGTAGGTACGTTTCTTGGTTGGACAATATAACCGTTAATAGGATCTCTTTGTAATGTAGCAGATGAACTATCTACTTCATAACGTATACGGTATGTTCTATCTCTTGATGATCTGTTATCAGGAATACGTGAAATATATGATGCACCAGTAAATAATGCAGATCCGTAGAATACTGCTTCATTACCTAAGTGATAATGAATACCTTTAAAACCAGTGGATGCATTGACTGTACTGTCACCAGATGTAGCAGCTGTGACTCTTACATACCATGCACCAAATGCAACGTCCCATTGTAGTGGGTGTGCAGGATCGCCTGGTGTAAATGCTTGTGAACTAACGTTTTTGAATGTTAGATCAGCAGGTGATACACTATCGTCAGGTGTGATTAATGCACAGAATGTTCCTGTAGTTGATCCATCAATCAGAGATACCTTGATCTTATCTTGTACTCTTGCACCAATATTATATCCTTGTAGTTTATATGGAGGCTTAGTTGCTTCTGAATTATATCCATAGAGATATAATCTAGTATTTTCTAATCCAATATATTTCCATACAACTCCACCATCACTCTGTCCAGATGTGCTAGTGTGAGTTGGTGCAGTGCTACCACTTGTACCACCTGCAACTGTTGTATATGTCTTTCCACCATTTTTACATGATGCACCAGCAGCAAATGATGTTGTTGCAGCCCATGCAGTGTTGTTCTCAGAAGCGTTTGATCTTACCTTTTGTACATCAATAGCAACATAACCAACAGGAATTTCATCTTGTGTTCCCTTCCATGCATTTTCAGCAGCTGCTGTAGTTCCACGATATCCTTTTGATAGTGTTAATGCACCAGTTCCTGAGTTAACAGCAGAGATATAATATGATTCTGCAGTTGCACCACCATCTTCAGCGTTAAATCTTACATAATCACCGACTGAAATGCCATGAGAATTATTTGTAGGACTAGATGATACAGTTAAATTGTTTTGTGTGACTCCAAATGTATAACCGCTGACTTGATTCCATGTTCTAGATAATTTTTGTGGCGGTATAACATGTGTGATAGTACCAGCTTTATCCTGTGTAAATGGTACAGGCTTAAATCCCTTTGCTCTTAATGCACAGGATCCAAAGTTGGAGTTAGAGTTGGTAATTGACTGGTCGCCACCAGTAAGGGCAACGAAATGATCAGCGAAACCAACAGCGAAAACAGATACAGCTTGGATAACTGCATCATTAGATGCTTTAACATGGAAATTTCTATAGGCAGCTTTGAATATACTGTCTCCATCCGTGTGTGAGCCAGCAATATATGATGAACCATCCCATTTAATGAATGCGTTATCATCTTTTTGTAGTGATACACCAGTAAACTGAGCAACAACCATGGATTTAAATCCACTTGCTTTAGAACCGTCAGCATGCATACCACATGTACCCCATGTTGAACGTAGGGATATGTTGAATATGTAAGGTGATGATGAGTCTACGTTATCAACTTCTACCTCAACACTAGATGATGTAGCAGTTGGGTTACCAGATGGTGCACCAAGACTAGGATCTTTGATAATATATCTGAATGTTGTTGTTGAAGGTATCTCACTAATATAATATGACCCGTTAAATCTAGTTGCATCAGTTCCTGTGACTCCACTGATTAACACGGGAGTACCAACTGAGAACCCATGAGGTATAGACGTTGTTACTTCAGCAGTTGTTGTGAAGACGTTTGTACTAACATAGTCAGTTACAAGTGAACTGATACTTAATGGACCTGCAGTATTGGGTCCTACAATTCTATTTTCTTCTACTCTTGACTGTAATTCATCAGCAGATAATACACTGGTAGAGTCAGGAATGTCAGAGAATGCTTTTGCTACCTTCTGATAGTATAGATCAAGGTCAGTAATATCAAGAGCAACATTACTTGTATCTTGGAAACCTGTTAATTTATTCGCACCATCAGCATATTCAAAGCAACATAGTTTATGGTGTGAGAATGTAGGAGGTGATGATGCACTTGGTTGTGTAGGATCTTTGTAGACTCCAGTTGAAGGACCATCAAAGAAACTAAACTGCCAGAAGTAACAACCACCTGTCACTCTGAATATTGCAGATCTACTAATAGCACCAGCCTCAGGATCAGGAATATATAATGGTCTTAGTTTAGTTTTTCTAAGATCCATACCTATGAGTGATGTACCTCTAGGGATTATAACTCCACCTTCAACTGAGTTAAATTGATAAAGAACGTTATTTGGATTAGGATTACCACTAGCATCTAATAGATCGAAGTCACTAGAGGTACTAAGTTCTGATATATTTGGTGATGTAAATGCTTTACCACTAATATTGGTACCTGGTCTGTTATCAATAACATAATCACCAGGATATAATACTATACTAAATGATTCAAATTGGTCATTATATTGTCCACTTCTATATGAAAATCTGGCAGCTTCAAGTAATGCCCTTTGAATACTCTTAAAAGGACGGTTTGGAGAGTTACCTCTGTTGTCAAATCTATCTGATGCATCAAAATCATCTGGGTTGACATATAGGCAACGTCCAGTTTTTGATGTAAAGACATTCTTTAGTCTAGTAAGTGCCATCTCTTAAAACTCTTATGAAGGTATTTCAGCAGATTCTTCAAACCCTATGAAGGTTGCAGTAACTGCAGCAGAACAATTAACAAATAGGGTCTGGTAAGTACCTAATACTATTCCACCCACTTCAAGTGTAGAAGCGTCAGTGATTTGCTTGTTACGAACTATGTACTGTTCGGGAGCCGCCTGACTAACACCAGATACTAACAGTTCAATACCATTAGCAGTGATAAACTCAGTAGTAACTGTTGAGTTTGATGATGCAAATCTTGTTTGTGTAGTAGCAACTGGACTGTATACATTAGCATAAGACCTATTTAAGTTACTATTACCTAATTCACGGTTTTCATTATTTACGTCACCAAGAACTGCCCAATCCAAATTATTTCTAAATTCATAGTTTTGTAGGAATAATCTACCCTTGTAAGTGTCATAGAATGAAACTATACCAGAGTGTCCCTGACTTGAAGCACTACCTGCATGTGATGCACCAAATTCAAATGTCCCACCACCACTTGCAGTAACAGTAACAGTGGTGTTTTGTACGTTTAAAGCATCAGGTTTTGACAGATTTCTCAACCAAATTTTATTATTTGCTGTATCGTGATATAATACCGTCGCTGTCTGTGCTTGAGGTGTCAACGTAGTATTATTAAATGTTAATGTCTCATTAGCGTTGATTGTACCAGTTAAGTTAGCATACTCAACATATATTGAGGAAACATATGAGTTTTTAGGGAAGCTAAAATAAGAGTAATTTAAATATGATGCACTCGTGCTAGGGTTATTAGGTTGTGATGCTAACGCATCAAACTGAATAATATCTGATTGCTCTACAATTGCAACATCAACGTTGACAGCACCACCAGTATTATTTGCAAGCATTAGTTTGCCACTTGCTAAACTAGCACCAGGACATGTATAAAAAGCAAATCCAGTACCAGTAGATACAGTATTATTTGGATGTGTCTCAGAAAGAGAGTTGTTTGTATATGGGGTAACTGTCGGAGTATAAGTTCCAAGTACCCCGTTCTGTTTCGTCGCCATGATTAGTTAAATGAATGGAAGTATACTTTTGCTCTACTTAAACCACCAGCATTACCTGCGGCTAATGTTGTAGAAGCTCCTGTTTGAGGATCCGTTAGAACGACCTCTCTAGCGGTAATTTTACCACCTGTATTGTTTGCAGTGTTGGTAGTAACAACAACCACATCACCGTCAATGTTGGCATTACCCGAAACATCTAAAGGTTGTGATGGTGTCTTACCAATACCTAATTGGCCTGATCCACTGAGTACCATTTGATCAGTACCTGTGTCATCAGTAAAGTGCAAACCAATACCAGTAGCACCTTTTTGAAGTATGAATTTACCAGCACTACCGTTACCAGCAATGATTGTAGATCCTGTAGAGTATATAGAACCCTCAACTTCAAGGTTATATGTTGCTGCAGCTCTACCAATACCTAGTTTGGCAGATGCAGACGAACCAAGTTGGAATGTAGTTCCACTTGATGCGGTGACGTTACCGCCACCTGTAATGTTGCCCCCGAATACAGCATTGCCATTAGTACTATCCAGAGTAAACTTATCAGTAGCAATAGCGATGTCGCCACTACCTGTGATAGATGTGACAGCATCAATCGCTCCTCCTATGTTTATTCCTGTTGCACTCGTTGTGATACGAGCAGCGTCGTTATGATATATTATAGTATTTGTTGCATCGCCATATACCCACTTGACAGTATGAGCAGCGTTCATCAAAAACATTTTGTCACTAGCAAGAACTAATCCATTGGCAGCTGTGCTAGTAACGTAAGATGAGTCACCTGTGTTTAGATATTTGATCTGTAGATCATCGTCTGCACCCAATTTGATGACTTTATCATCAGTCATGTCAATGTGACCGTTTGCAGTTATATCCTGTGTAACTGTTAATGTCTGTTGACAAGCGACAGTATTTGAGAATGTAGTTGCTGCAGCAAAAGTTGGTGTCGAATTTACAGTAAAAGTATCGGAATCGGCATCTCCTAAAGTAACATTACCACTGCAATTCATTGCATCAATGGTAAGTGTTCCTGTAAATGTAGGACTTACTAAAGTTTTATTGCTTATTGTTTGTGTCGCAGCTAATGTAACTAGAGTATCGGATGTAGCGATTGCACCGTTAGAAGGTAACACATAAGTATGTGTCACACCAGTCGGCATATCAGCTGTACTAAATCTTGCTACCTTTGTCTCATCAGATGAGTTAGGTATGATAAAGTTGAGATCATTGATCGCTAGAATAGAACCTAGACGTATCTTACCATTTCCCTGTGCAGAAATGGTGAAGTCTAAGTTAGTATCAGCACTATCTTTTGCTTGTATATTAAGCGTGCTCCCTACTTTTTGAAGATGCAGTCTAGCATCTCCCATTGCAAGTCCCACCTGTCCTTGAGCTTCAGAAAAAACACCAGTTGATGTCTTGCCTTCAAATCCTAAACCAGGCGTACTTACTGTACCTGCAGGTACTGCTCTAAAAATACTACCTACCTGAGCTCGTTTGTTCTGATCGGTTGGATCAGAGTTATCGAGAAGTAACAGAGTATCAGCAGACGCAACAGATCCTGCTATTAATTCAGTCAGGTCAGATATCTTACGTGTTGCCACAGAATGTCTACAATAAAACGTTCATGTATATTTATACATCCTTATCAAAGATAAAATATCCTTCTGCTGACTGCCACCATCCAACATCCCATGAGTGATATGCATCTTGGTATAACTTTGCTTTAGATATCAGTGGTTTGCCCTTATATGTACACTCTCCTAGGGTACCACCAACGAAACAACTATCCTTTTCGATGAATGAAAATATTTGATCACACACTGGGTTTTTTACTATTATAATGTCTTCCGTTGCACCCAATACCCATGGTGCAGTCACTTCTACCTCTTGTTCTCTGTATGGTTTATCAGGTTGATAGTTGTAACGATTGCTCGTTCTAAACTTTCTATCCCCTATTTTCTCATGAGTTACAAATATATGTGACCATTTTGTAGGATTAGATGATGCCTGTGTCCAGTTATCAAATCTACCTTCAAACCATTCACAAAATAAATCTAAAACTTCAGTGGACATTTACTTTCTTTCTTAACTCTATTCATAATCAAATCCCACACCTTGAACTTAGTATAGTATCTCATCAAACTATGTTCTTCATTTTGCTTCTTAAGGTCTGTTGGTAATGCTTTCTTCTCTAGAACAAAATTAGCATCAGATCTTTTAGAATAGAACTTAACATAGCACAAGGGAGTGCCTTTTGGTAAGAATAGATTTACATTCTTATCTATGATCTTTGCACCCATGACTAATGGCCTGAACCATACAGATACTGGGAACGTTGCAGGTATCAACTCTAATCCATATCTACTCAATAATGGATGTGGTATTTGTTCTACCCATACATCCTTATCTCTTGTCCAGAAATATTGTACGAATTGCATCTGTATTTCTGGATACTCACCCTCTAACCACCTCTCACCTATATGAAAATATTCATTATAAGCGTCTTGGTTCATATCAGTCTTTATTGACCGATTTTTATCATCATATTGCATACCAAGATCGAACGGTTGATTTATAACCCAACAGTTGTCACCCCACTTTTTCCATGCAGGACATTTTGAATGATCATATTTGGTGTCATAACCAGTCCGAAATTTTTTTGGTATTTCTACGTAATCATCGGGTAAAGGATATGAACTTGGATTACGACCTATACCATAATCCCAGTATACTTTCTTCACTCTTCCTCTTCTAGTGCTTTATCCATTTCTGCATCGAACTCTGCTGTTTTCTTAGCAGCAGCATCTGCCTGAGCACGTGCTGCCTTTGCAGCAGTTAGAGCTGCATCTGGATTTGCTGCCTTCTTGTACTTAGATACATTGATCTTTTTCTTCTTACCCTTATTTGCTTTCGCTTTTTTAATTACTTCGATAGCATCACCAACTGTGACAATATCTCCTGCATCTTCATCAGGTATCTCAACAGCAAAGCATTCTTCCAAGAACATGACAAGTTCTACCATGTCTAGACTGTCTAGTTCTAGATCATCACTTAACTTAGAATCCCATGTCACTTCTGTTTGAAGTTCTCTGGTTTCACCCATAGTCTCAATGATTGCCATCTTAGCAACCTTAAGCATAGTCATTTTAGAGATCTTCTTGTTGTCCTTAAGGATCTGCTTTATTTCGCTATAAGTTTTGTTATAAGACATTAAACGTACACTACCTCATCATTTAAACACAATTCTCTGATTAATTCAAGAATTCTCATGAACTGGTCACCATCATCACAGTCTATAGTTTTCAGTTGACCATCACTACCTAGTAGTGTAAACCTTCTTTTGGGAATGTCAACCGTCACCTTATCAAGGACAGCATTGTCATCTTCAAAATTCATAGGATAATTCCATCAGTACGATGATTATAGCAAATTATTTTAGGTTTGTAAAGTAGGGTGTGTCACTTTTTCTGCTGGCACGACGGTGCACCTCAGATGCCTTGTCCATGAGAGACTTACCTGTATCACGGTTTTCTTTCATATTCTTGACCATATCTGTATTATTTTTATCTTCTTTAGTTAATTCTTCGACGTAATCGTCTAAATGTTTTGCAAGAATACCTTTTATTAACACAGCTTCTTGCTTAGTTACTGACATGTGAAAAGTCATTTGTGTTTCTAGAAATCGACATTCAATTCAAGTAAATAGCGGAAGCATCCATATCTATGTTGCCACCTGCTGCTACTACATAGTTGCCACTGGTTGCAGTATTCATTACTCCAGAGACATTAATATCATAACCAGCTGATGCAGGTGCGGATATCATTCCCTCGAATGCTCCTCCGTTTATACAACTAAAACTACCACCACTGATGTTAGTTCTAACCTTACCACCCACGTCGGTCATAAAATTACCACCGACTTTATCGTATCTGCAGTTCTCTGCACCGATACGAACATCTCCATCACTCTTTATAGAGAATGTAGATGATTCTTTTTGGATCTTAACTTCATAATTACCTTTTACATTCTCCTTGACGGAGCCACCTTCACTCAAATCATTGTACAAGAACGTTGTCTTGTTTGTGTATGCATTGGACTGAAGTTTCATTTCATTCTTAGCTTGTATTGCTAAGTTCTCTTCAGCTCTCATAAACATCACACCACCACACTTCATTTCCCAGTTTCCGTTGACTTGATCGTAACGGTCACCCTCAACTTCAGTGTGCATGTCACCTTCAACATAGAGATTAACATCACCTATGACTTGTAGTACTACTCTGTCAGTTTTGACATCAGTTCCTACTTTTATAACAAGATTGTGGTCTGATAAGATATATGTATCATTATAAGACTTTAGAGTTGTGTTGTTTTTCTCGTCTAAATCGAGGAAATTGCCGTTTCCGTTCAATAAACGAATCCTTTCACCATCTTTGGTATTGTTCATTTCTAGAACATGACCACAAGATGTTGTCTGGACATAGTTCTTTGGATATCTTACTCTTATAGTAGGACTATCATTCTCTTTAGTGTTTCCACCAGTAAATAAATTAACGTCAGCCATTAGTATCCATAACCTCCTCCACCTTGATTAGGTGTATTACTTGGTGTGCTTGGTGTTGATGGAGTGCTCGGAGTGCTAGTAGATGGATTTACAGGAGTTGTCACTGGATCAACATTAGTTGGTGTACTTGGAGTTACAGTAGTTGTAGTGGTTTCTGAGCTCAAAGTATTGGTAGTAGTTTCTTCTTTAACTTCTCCTACCAACATTGGGTGTCCAACACAGTCTATGTAGGATGTGAGAGGTAAAAGAGAGGTCTCTTTAATCTGTCTAGGTCCATTATATGCATAGACTGGAATGATATTTCCACCAGTACCAGTAGGAGTTTGACTACTAAATCCTCTGTCTACAACAACAGGTTTGATAAATCCAAGAACCTTTTTAGTAATCTTAGGTTCTACTAGAGCACCATTAGCATCTATAGTTACAGTGCCTATCTCTTGTTCATTAGGTCCTGAACCAATAGTAATGACTGGGTTGACATAATTACTTCCAACGTTATCTAACTTGATCTTATCAATAATAGGAATAAGGTCACCACATTTAGCATATATTGCAGTAGCTTCTTCTGGGAAGACTAACTCTGGATATTTTTCATTGAAGTTAAGTGTGAATTGATATCCTGATTTAGTTTCAAGAACTACTCCAGTCTCTAAATTAGTATTCCAAGATGGATCTATGGTGGCAAATGTCATTAGATCATCACTAAAGTTAGTATCAACTACTTGTAATACATCAGGTTTCGTAATATCTTCGGTTCCATTAGCATACTTGACAAGCATTAGATACTCACCATCATTAAGGTTATTGACTATTGCACCTTTAGGAACGGTAACTACATACTGTTCTTTAGGGCAGAATGTTGTTGCTGGATCAAATCCATATCCAATACCAGGCTTGATGACTTTCACAGAATCTACCTGACCATCAATAATAGTAGGTTTCAATATAGCACCACTACCCTCAGGTTGATTACAAGTAAATTGAGCTCTGACCTGTGCTTCTGTGTTAACATTACTTCCTTTACGTTTCATAAAGATACCAAGGATCTGTCCAATATCATCCACAATAGGTAATGCTTTAATTGGACTGGTTGATCTGAGGTTATCCCATACCAACTCAGGGAAACATGGTTTCTTATTAAGAATACTATTGGAACAATTGACAGTGGCAGAGCTTATATTACCATTACTATCATAGAAATTCAACCCCTCAAACTTCTCTAGAGCACCTCCAGTCTTGAAATTATCAGCAGATATACCAGATGTCTGAGATATTGCAGAGTTGAGAGGATATCTAACACCTGTTTTTGTATCAAATATTTGTTTCTCTCCGTTACCACTTAGGAATGGGACAAATCCTTTCGTAGGTTTACCATTACCAAGAACAGTTCCAGAGTTAGGTGGTGCAAATGGATATTGTGATACTTGTTTTTCTTTTGCATCATTACCTTTAGCCTTAGCCCCAGTGCCAGTTTCAAATACAGATGCACCAATAGCACATGAAACAGCACCATCACAAAATAGATCTATGATATCAAAAACTTTACTAAGAATACCTTGAATTTGACTAGCAGCGTCCTTGATAGATCCAGTGATACCTTTAAGTATACTCAATGCAGCCTTTATCTTGCCCATTATCTGACCCATAATGGATCCGATTATATCTTGTATCAAACAAAGTGCAGTGTCTAAAACATTTTCTAAAAGATCTTTTAAGATACCTTTTATAAAATCACCTAACTCACTAAGTAATTGTTTGAACAAACAAGATACTAAGTCACCAACATTTTTTAGTTGATCTCTAACTGCAACATCTAATTCTGGATCTGGGATACCAATATTATTAAGACCTTCTTTTACGAGTTTGTCAACATCAGTCATGACAACACCTTTGATGTTGGCAGTAAGACCTAGCATTTTTCTTTGTATTCTCTCTGCAGTCTGTGATATCTTAAGATCTAAATCTATGACAGCACCAGTTGCTACTTCAATATACTCTCCTATAGAATTTTGTTCAATACCACGGGAGAACTTCATAAATTCAGCAAGAGGTCCTTCTAACTTTGTTGCAGTCTCTGATCCACACTTACCATTACCAACTTGTACTGTTACTTTCTTTGCATCATCAGCGGCCTTCTGTGCTGCTGAGTATTGTTCATCTCCACCACGAGGATTTCTAGTGCTACCAGCAACCGCAATACCATCACTTTTGGTAGATGCTGTATCTAAACCAGTATTATCATCAGTTTCAATGGTGTTACCTGTGCCAGGTACACCACTTCCTGAACTTCCGTGAACTCTTTCATCATATTCAGGGGCAGCTAGTTGTGCAAATCCAGTTTCAGATCCTTTCTCAGTTCCATATGCACCTATAGGATTTTCATCACCAACAGCACCCATAACAATAGGAACCTGTGCAGCTGCACCATCCATGAAGAAACCAATGACCCAACTATTGATTTGTAATTGATGATGTCCTCCAATACCTGATCTTTGTGGCATTGTTACGGGCATCAAACATAAAGCCCATGGTAAATCTTCTGTTGGTAAATCAGCTTTATTATCGGTATGATACCCTACAATCCTGACCTTAACTTTGTTAGTCCAGTCCCAATCAGATGTATCAAATCCTTTACCAGAGAATACATCTAATATTTCACCACCAACATTTTCTGTTACTTCTTTCCAAAATGTGCCAGCACCATCGTTCTCAACTTGACCTATCCACCAGTTGAACCCTTCCTTACCTATAAAATTAGCAGTTGCTTCTATACTCATCCTGATATACCAGTATTATTTTCTTTCATACCACTAGTTCTAGTATCTTCAGAGCCAGGACTATCAGTAAACAATGTTAGTTTAGTATTCATTTGATTATTTTTAGTCAGGAACTGACGTTGAACTCTACCAACAACGTATTTACCACTGTTCTGCACATCTAGTTCTTGTTCTTTACCTTTAAATACCATCAACTCTACCACCATACCAACAGTCATTTCATTAGTTCCTACATATTCTACTTCTACTTCTTTATTGAAAAATAACTTTTCTCTCAATGCAGCCTGTGATATTTGTGCTGTCATACCATCAGTATATGTACCCTCGGTATACAATGCAGTATCGAGAACTTTAGACATATATCTTGTTGCTGCAGTTCCCTTCTTAAATTTACTATAGTACTCTGGAACTGAATAGTTCTTATTCATCAAAGGAATGTCTTCATAATATTTATTGATGTTAAAAGGAAACTGTTCGTACTTCATATCCTTAACATCCAGTGTCATTACGTTACTAGCATAAGAACCCATATTCAAACCTCTCAATACATCAGATGATTTTTTAACAATCATTTTATCGACTGGTAGAATATTCTTATCCTCCTCTTCTTCCATTTCTTCTGCCTTATGCCCGACTACAATTTTTCTAACTGGTTCTTCCCTTGTAAATGAATCATAGGACTTAAAATTATATCCAGAATTATTTTGGAAGAAACAATAACCAGCAGATGCGTTTTTGCCACCAGCAGACTTAGCAGAAATTGCTTTACTGCATAACCATTTAATTATAGTAAATGGAGCCCAGAATGGTGATATAAAAGAAATTTTATTAACGGTCTCTTCGATACTACCCTCAATATCATAAACAGTATTTAATTGTTTCCCAAGAAGATCTTCAGCAACAATCTTACTAATTTTGTCACCTCCCCCTTTACCAAAACGTTTAGATAATTTTGTAGCAGCATTGTTAATCATATCAGGTGTGCATAATAATAACGT
>Ga0163179_10001383_pt1 | contig 17258 bp, 16 predicted proteins | sample AtlANTMetagenome_FD_109643 | JGI IMG/M metagenome (GOLD analysis project Ga0163179, IMG submission 109643) | Marine eukaryotic phytoplankton communities from the Atlantic Ocean - Atlantic ANT 2 Metagenome | ecosystem: Environmental > Aquatic > Marine > Oceanic | place: North Atlantic Ocean... | reverse complement strand
CGAAGAAACAGTTGAAGAAGTTGAAGAGGTAGTGTCCGAAGCTGAGGAGGCAGATGAGGAAGTCGAATCGAGTGATACAGTAAACGAAGAAGACGGAAGCGAAGAACCTGAAGAAACTGTCGAACCTGAATCTGATGAAGAAGTTGATGATGCCAGTGACGAAGTACCTATTGATTCGGAGGAATCACCTTCAGATTCATCTGATGAGGATGATGAAATGGATGCTGCGTTGGCCAAGATTACTGGAACAGGCACCCCCCCCGAGAGTGATAATTCTGAAGCAAGAACATGCCCAATCTGCAACGCTGAAGTTGCAGCTGGCATGACACAATGCCCTGTCTGCTCATTTACGTTTTAATCAATCAAAATCGAGTAAGTCTTCCGGGATCTCGGCTTCCATAGCCGTTTCAACAGGCTTTGAATCCCCTTGCAACGCGCTCATGTCGACTTGTGGACGTGTTTCGTTCAAACCTAGTAATTCTGTAACTTCTTGATTTGCAGGTGCAGAAAGATCTGTTGCACTCATCCCTGCCATAGCCTCAACAGAACCCCCAGAAAATGTCACAGGTTTTAGATTCAATTCACGTCTAGATTCGATGGGCGTGAAATCAGTATCGAGTTGACCGGTTTCCAAGAGGTCTATCTCAGGTACAGAAGTCCCAATAATAGGAGCGCATTCGCGCAAAAAATCATGCAAAATTCTACTTGAACTCCCACCTTGAACAAATGCCACCTTGGCTCGCTCCCATGACTCTTCCTTACGTCCACGTGTCCAAATGGTTCGGCATAACCCCTCAGTTGCGACATCTGCTTGAACACCAACTGAGAGTGCACGGGACCAGAGTGATTCAGCAAGTTTTAGCTTATTCAGTGATGTTGCCGTTTGTGCGGCACCCATTGCCGCATCTGCACGTTGTGGATGTGCTTTCAAAACGACACGATACACCTTGAGTGCTTTACGTTCTTGTCCATTTGCCCGCAATACACGTGCATGACGCATTTTGAATTCAGGTTCTCTCTTCCAGCGCTTGCTTGCTGCGCGTAGGATAGATTCAGCCAGAATGAGGTCACCCTCTACCTCGGCAGCCTGCGCCTGCCGTAGTGCATCCTCAGGAGACTCCATATCCCCCCGCATGGGCTTGGTTAAATTGAATGTTCCCAATTTGCGATTGGCACATGTTTACAACCCGAAGGGTTGATGGCGCGTCTACATCAGCAGCGGTATGTGGCTGAGGAATTACCCGACCAACCCGAGATGCCCCTTGGGCAACTATTCATGCCAATCGTGTTGCTCATCGGCATGTCATTCATCCTGATGTCAGACGGACTTCGTGTATCGATGGCTGGCTTGGCAGGTGGAATTCTTGAACCTGCATTACCATTTCACGACCTATATTTCGTCCCCACAGTTTTGATAGTTGGTTCTTCGATTATGATTGTGAATACTGTGTTTCGTTCACTGTTTATGGATCCGATGAAACAGGCACATCTGAATCACAGAAACAAACAACTGCGCAAATTGATGAATGAAGCACGACTATCGAGAGATCATGTCCGACTCGAGAAAATCCAGAAAATGCAAATGCATTTGATGCCAGAGACAACTAAGTTGCAAATGGCAATGATGAAGCCAATGATGTTCACAATGATTTTCATCATCGGAATCTTTAGCTGGATGTATGTAATGGTTGAAGGATTTCGCGTTGAACATATTAGTCTCCCATGGAGCCCCCAGTGGAGTTTTAACGGCAAAGTTCTGTTTTTCCCAGCATGGATTGCTGCATATATTACCCTGAGTGCACCTTTGGGTAGAATTGTTGACAGGCACCTGAAATTGATGCGTTACCGGGCTCACCCCCTGGTCGTTTCAGGTGAAACCTTAGACGAACCACTGCTAGTCCTACTCAAAGAAAAGAAGGCAAAGAAACAAAACAATCGCCGAACGCAAAGAAGCCAACGTCGAAATCGAGGCAGTAGTTCCGATAGTGTGGAATTAGAGGCTCCCGAAAAAGTTGTGCAGACACATGCTCGAGGTCGGACGCTTGAAGGTGTACTCTGCCCCTCATGTGGCGGAGATTCAGTGATTAGAACTGATTCCGGCAGGTACCGATGCCAAGTTTGTTTGGATGAGTGGAGGCGGTGAACTCTGCCGGCACGTGTGACTATCAGTGGCCACCCGGGCTCTGGCACCAGCACTCTGGTGAATGGGCTGTGTGATCAATTGAATTGGAAGATGCTGAATGGTGGACAGGTTTTTCGAGAGACGGCTGCATCCAAGGGAATGAGCTTGGAAGCATTTGGGGAATATTGTGTTGAAGACGAATCTGTTGACAAAAAATTGGACGAGATGTTGACGAGTGTGATGTTGTCTGATGCCAGTCCCGAAGTTATCGAAAGTCGTCTGGCTGGCTGGTGGGCATTCGAACATGACCTCATTTGTCCTCGAATTTGGGTTGAGGTCAGTGAAGAAGTACGTGCGATTCGAGTCGTCAACCGAGAAGGGGGTGCTGAATTATCGCAATTGGCATTAATTCGCGAGCGAATGCAATATGATGCTTCTAGGTACAAGCAGTTGTATAACATCGATATCGATTCAAAAGAACCGTATACATGCATCATTGAAGCAGATTCACTCGATGCAGAAGAAGTTCTCACTGTCGCGCTTGAACACTTGGAGGAATATTTGTGATTACGATTGATAAAGATGCAAAAACATCCAATGCACATGGTTGTTCACCATCTGAACGTACAATAGAGGAGTTACTTGAAGCTGGAATGATAGTCATCGATAAACCTCAAGGTCCAAACAGCCACCAAGTTTCTGCTTGGGCCCGTGATATATTGGGTCTTGAGAAGTTAGGACATGGGGGCACTCTCGACCCGTTTGCAACCGGTGTATTGGTACTTTTGTCGGGTCGATCTATGCGATTGGCAAAGAAAGTGCTCAGTCATGACAAGACGTACGTTGGAGTGCTCCGGGCGCCGAATAAATTTGATGAACAGGCTCTTGAACGAGCAATTGCACAAATGTGTGGACAAGTCTACAATGTCCCTCCTGAAATTTCCGCAGTCAAAATACAGGTCCGAAGTCGAAAAATGGATACGGCATTGCTTGAAGTCGATGGACGAGATGCGGCCATACAAGTGACTTGTGAAGCTGGAACTTACATTCGTACATTAGCGCGTGATCTCGGGTTGCTCCTTGGCCACTCAGTAGAATTGAAGGAATTAAGACGAACCCAATCGGGCAGATTCATGGAGTCACATTGTGTAACCCTACAGGAATTGAAGGATGCTGTATGGCTTTGGAGAGAGAAAGGGCAAGAACAAGCCATGCGAAAAATTCTCGCCCCTATCGAGTCTCTTGTGAGCGATTTGCCTACAGTGATTGTCAAAGACGGTGCAGCAGGTGCAATTGCTCACGGTGCTCCATTGATGCGCCCAGGAGTTGTTGCGATCGATGATGATTTAGAGCGGGGCGATTCAGTTCGATTGCTGACCCTGAAGGGTGAACTGGTTTCCATGGCGTCAATGCTGACGCGAACAGAAATGATTACAGAGATAGATAGTGGTGAAGTGGCAAGACCTGATTTGGTCTTCCTACCACCAGAAACTTATCCAAAGGCTTGGAAAAAAAGCCCAGAATGAGAATTGAACAGAATCATGCCTGCTCGTATTCCTCAAAAATCCAAGTTTCCGACTCGAGTCGAATCTTCAATTTCGCCATGTGTTACACCACCCCGTTCCCACCCCCCGATTGGAGCACCAATCATTGCGGGAACGTTCCTTAGATGAGACGACCCTGTATAACCATTCAGGCGATTTTTCGCATTATCAGCCCATACGGACATTATTGTACGATTAAATCGTCATTCGATCTTCTGTATTTGATTCGGACCATACATGAATACTAAGATTCCAAGTAGACCAAGTAAAATTACTGCGATCCAAAGATAGGAACTGTAAGCACTGAGGACGCCATCCGAATTAGAGGAGTCCCCCATTTCGGACTGTACTGGGTTTACGACAATAGTCCCCGACCAGATATTGTTGACTTCATTGGTTTCATCAATATCTCCGGTCCAGTCAATTTCAACTTCGAGGTTTACTTCTCCAGGCTGGACATCCAATCGGTACCATTCGTCACAAACTGCAGGACTCAAATCTCCTGGTGACATCATTGCAATCTGTGGTGTACCAAATGTTTGCCCATTAACAGAGCAACGGATTGTAACGGGTTGGGCAATACTATGGCCACTGTTTCGGACATAGACGTAGATCGCAATTTCATTGCCTTCAGCAACGGTTGAGTCGCCCGTATTTTGATTAAGAATATCAATACTTTGAACCCATAAATCTGCCCGTTGTGTCACGATTAAATCTGTGCTCTGTTCAATCGTATTGACACCATCTGTGACACTTACAGTCACCGTTTGACGGCCGAATTGATTGGGGTCAAAAATAATCTCCCCTCCAGAGAATGTCGCCCATTCAGGCGTGATTTGAATGTCGAGTTGCGAAGAGGGGGTATCTCGGTCCCAGAAAGAGAATGCAAAGGACAAAGGTTGATTCAATTCCATGGTTAACTCAACGGGTAAAGAATCCATTTCAGGCGCATCATCAATTTCAGAGATAAAAACCTCAATCGAATCCACCCAGGCATTTTGTCGTTCATCGAGAACTGTGAGTTCAACTGTTGTTTGTCCAAATGCATCGGCAAGAGGTTGCAATCGGATTTGACCATCTACGAAACTCGCATCTAAGATTGATGAATCAATACTAGTTGCAGTAACCTGAAGTTCACTGTTACTGGTCAAATCATCTGTGCAAGTATAAACGAATTCAAGAAGTCGGCCTCCACCATCTTCCTCGAAGAATTGGTCTGACTGTGCCTCACATACGGGATTACGATCCCATTCAATCAGGAAACCACCAGTGATTGAGATATCATCAACTTGGATTACGATGCTTTCAGATTCACCCTGACTAGACCAATGGAATCTTGCAGAAAGACCGACTTCGATTTCACCCCCTCCTGGCGAGAGCAGATGCCCTACAGACACGCTGTGATTGAATGAGCCACTCGTAATGTTGATACTAGCTATTTCCACACCATTCATTGCAATTCGTAGCTTTGATAATGTACCAACCAAAGAGTGGATTTCTCCGATCATTTGCCCTTGAATTGTCAGTGTCGGGTTGTTAATGTCGACAAGAACCGCTTCGATACAGCCATCATCTAAGGTGGCGTGAAAACGTATGTATTGCCCGACATCACCAATCAATGAACCTGGAAGAATATCTGCAGGTGTAGACCAAGAATCTGCATCATCAGAGAATGAAATTTTCCAGATGACTGAGCCTTCAGTTGAGTTTCCATAGTCGACCATTGGATGGAAACGCCCCCAATCTTGCCCATGGGGAAGTTGCATCGGCTCTGTTACCCATTGGCCATTGATTGGGCCATCTCTTTGCAAACCACAGGGAGCCAGGGTAACATCAGATTGTTGACCCGCCTGTAAATCTGCTTCAATAACCGGGAAATCATCAAACGAAACAGAATGTGAGGCTTTGGCCAACTCAAAGGTCCCCCATGGCTGGAGATGTTTGACAATCAGCCCTGCTGCATCAATTTGCAATTCACTGTCATCGAATTCTCCAACTGAAACATAATCAAGGATGATTTTCAAATTCGACAACTCATCCCAAGTCCATGACTGAATCGAGTCAAGTGAAAAGACCCGAGTATTGTAGTTCATGTGATTCAATTCACCCATGGTATGTGCGTATGTTTTGACAAGGCTCTGGGTCCCATTAGATTCAACGATGAATTGGATACTGTCTTGCTGTAGAGCGTCAGGCACCCTGAATGCGACTGCCAAAGACACATTGACGATTTCAAGGCCACTACCTGCATCGAGGATGAAATCATTCAGCTCAATCACTGGCCCCTTTGACCATGAATATCCTCCGTCGGAATCGCCATCCAAATCATTGTCACAAACTGGACTGGTCGCTGGCTTAAAGCAATCAGGCTGCCCGATGGAGAGGTTGTCTCCAGAGGGAGAATTGGTTGCCCAAGCGGTAATCTCATTGTAATTGGCAGGTCTTTCATGCGTCATTGACAAACGACCGTCGGCAATCATGGAAGTTGAATATTCAGCGTCTTCCTCGCTATACGCCTTATTACTCCAAACCGTCCATTCAGAGGCGTCATCAAACGAACCAAGGGGGAACAGATCAACATCTTCTGATCGGATGACTGTATCGGCATCCGCAGTAAAAGGAACCATTGAACCGAACAGTAGGATTACCAGCAGAACCGAGAGATTACTTCTGCCCATGGACTTGCGCTGACGGGTACGTCCTTCAATGCCACGCCTACGCGTGCGAGAAAAAATCGGTAGCGAACGGGGGCGCTTGCTTGAAATACCGAGCCTAAGTCGCCGTTTTACATCGTGGCTGCGGTGGTCTAGTGGTTAGGACGGTAGATTGTGGCTCTGCCACCCCGGGTTCAACTCCCGGTCGCGGCCCCATTAATCGATTTCCAGCTCGCTTGGATCGATTTCGTGGCCCATTCGATTGGCTTTGGTTTGCAAGTACTCGCGATTTTCAGCAACTACTCCAACAATCAATGGCATCCTTTGTGAAACTGTGATACCCAAATTCTGCAATGACTCAACCTTATCGGGATTGTTTGTGAGTAAACAAACATCGGGGATTCCTACTGCATTCAGCATCTCGGCAGCGATGGTGTAATCTCGGGCATCGGCAGGGTGACCGAGCATCAAATTGGCATCAAGCGTATCTGCACCCTGATCTTGGAGGTTGTAGGCCTGGATTTTCGCATGAAGGCCTATCCCACGTCCTTCTTGACGCAAATACAGAAGGCACCCCCAACCATGACTCTGAATTGTCTTGAGAGCTGCTTCAAGTTGTGGTCCACAATCGCATCGTGATGAGGAAAAAGCGTCACCAGTGAGGCATTCGGAATGTACTCGCACCAAGACAGGATCAGGGCCATCCATTTCACCCAGGGTCAACGCAACGTGATCAAATCCTGTATTTTCATCGTGGAATACTCGGATTCGGAACTCGCCATGTGCAGTGGGCAATTTTGCATCGGCAGGTACATCGGTTTTCTCAACAATTCTTGACATGCGAATCCTCCTTTCGAATGTAGTAGTGATACTCACCTGCTTCCTCAACTACTGTTAGTAACGAATCGCCACTTCTATTCAAGAGTGCTGGAATATCCATCTTGGTTTCCGGATCATCTGTCATTACCAACAGTACCTGCCCTACTGTCATGGTTGACAATGATCGCTTTGTTTCATGCACAGGAACCGGGCAGTGGAAACTGAGGACATCGAGTGTGAAGTGGATTTCAATGCCATCCATGGTGTTGGGGGAACACCACCCTAACTTCAATGCGACGGGGGTTTCGGAGGGAGGGATTGAAGCCGGAAGGGGCACTACGACAATCGTGCGAGATAGCCGACGGCAGAAAACGAAGGCGGATATTTCATGGACAGAAGTCGGTGGAATGGCGTATGGTTACCTCCGTATTCCGATGGCACTTGTCCTGGTTGAAGTCGTCTACTGGTGGGCTACAGAGCCAGACGCTAGTCTAGAGCCTCTGCAAGTGTTGTTGGCATGGCTTTGGTCGGGTTGTTCAAATCTTATCTGGCCAGGCTCAGCAGAGCTGGTATTCCATGGACCCTCACAATCTTGGACAGGAGTCAATTTACTCGGTTCAGGGTTCATCAACGGAGAAGTCCCATTGTATATCGATGCTGAATGTGCTGGGGTACACGAAGTCATGTTTCTGGGGACACTCATGCTGCTAACCCCGGGCGTTCAACAACGGATTCGGAATCGGTCTCTAATTGGAATGGTTCTCATTGTACAATTCGTCAACTTCCTACGTTTGATGGCGCTATATCCCATCGGGATGCAATATGGCGAGGCAGAAATGAATGAAATGCACGAATTCATTTTCCAGCAAGGTTTCCTGATTCTGCTCGTAGTATTCTGGTTCATATGGTTCATTATGTTGGAACGGAACGGATTACGTGATAAGAAAGGAATTCCAACCCTTTCAGACCTCAAGAAGTACCGACATTTAGAAGTGCGAAATACGCTACCAAAAATCTCCTTGATTGCTTTGGCCCTTTGTGCCCTGTTGGCCATTTGGTCGACCTATGAAGTTGCAATGAACGATGAGAATCTAAAATTCAAGGGTGTCGCTGAAGACTGTAGATACGATGACATGGATGGATATATCGACAGTAATGGAGCACCATGCTTTGAGCAAATGAAAATTTGGGATAATGTGTGGGATCGTTCCGTTCGTGGCTGGTTCTTTGCGGGCCTCATAGGAATGATTTCGATAGTTAAAATCAAACCTGAAGTCGCCGAATTGTGGGAAGAAGAGTAGTCAATTGGCAATTTGCACATTGAGTTCTGTTCCACTCATTGATTTTCCTTTCAGAGCATCAATGGTATGCTGGGCTTTTTCACGATGAATTTCAACAACAGCACTGGTACCGTTTGCGACAATTTTACCAATGGCTAAATCGGGTAAGCGTGCTTGTTCACGCACAAAATCATGGATTCTCAACTTTGATGTTTCAGGTGTAAACAGTCGAATGGGCACCATGCCGAATACATCTGCACTTTCCCCCCAGTCCATTTGCTTGCGAACAGGATCTCGATTGACTCCATCAGGAAGTTCTGGGGCCTCAACTTCTTCGATAACCATGTTCCATGTCGAGATAATCTTCGTCATATTCGGTGCATCTTCACCAGAAACAAATGACCAAGCTGTACCCTTACGTCCCATACGCCCGGTACGACCAATTCGATGTACATATGATTCCGAATCGTCTGGGATGTCGTAGTTGATGACCATAGTCACCCCATCAACATCCAATCCTCGTGCAGCAACATCCGTGGCGATAACGATCTTGGTTTTCCCATCTCGGAAATCATTGATGATTCTCTCTCGCTTGTTTTGAGCCATATCCCCATGGAGTCCTGTCGCTGAGAATTTGTGCCGGTCCAGTCGCTGTACTAAGAGGTCGACCATGCGTTTTGTGTTTGAAAAAATGATGACTTGATCATCCTTCTCCAAGTTCACCATGATTCGCCCAAGAACCCACAGTTTGTTGGCCCGTCCAATACGGACCATGAATTGATCAATCTCTGGTACTTCAACATCCAAATCATCGCTCATGACATGTTCTGCGTCTGTGATAAACTCGGAGGCGACTTCCAAGACTTCCTGAGGGAATGTGGCAGAAAAAAGCAAGGTTTGTTGACGACTTGTCAATCGCTCCAAGCACCAGCGGATGTCTGGGAAGAAACCCATGTCAAGCATCCGGTCAGCTTCATCCAGAGCAAAGTGTGTAATCCCTTCCAAATTGATATGTCCACGTTTCGTCATATCGATGACTCGCCCAGGCGTACCCACAATGATATCGCAACCCGAGTCCAAGGTTTTGGCCTGCTTCTCCAAATCTGTACCGCCATAAACGGTAATCAGATTCAGACCCTTGTCTCCTTGCAACCATCGCATTTCTTCGCTAACTTGTGTTGCCAACTCACGAGTTGGGCAGAGTACCAATGCCTGAAGACTCCCGGTGGGTTGACAATTTTCTAGAATCGGAATTCCAAATGCCACCGTTTTCCCTGAACCTGTTCTAGCTTGTCCGACAATATCGCGGCCTTGCATGGATAGTGGAATCGATTCAGCTTGAATCGGTGTGGCAAACTCCCAGCCCTTCGAAGATATCGCATCTGCGATGCTAGCAGATAAGTCCCAATCCGAAAAACGGACGCTTGTGTGTGATTTGGAAGCAGACATCTGTGTCAGCTCTTCAGAAGGTTTCCGCTTCGTGCAATTCCTTCTGCAATTCTCCCATCCAATACTTCTCACAGTTTTCGCGAGTCAATGGGACTCGCTTCTGTCGAACGTGCTCACGAATGTATTGGCGGAACTTTAGCGCCTTTGTACGGTTGACACCTTTGGGCGTAATTCCGTCCCACAAATTGCTAAACTGCTCTCGCTTTGTGTCGAACTCCTCGTCACTCATGCGGATTCCTCGGCGTCGGCGACTTTGCGCCCCTCTTTAACCGTGCCGACTCCCCTACGGGGAGATTTCAACTCATACAAAGTCGTCTAAACCGTCATCAAAATCATCACCATAGAAGATTTCATCTTGAGTTGGTCGGCGAACTGGATTCGAAGATTTTCCAGACTCCTCGGCTTTCTTCTGTTGCGGAGCTTGATTTTCGATTGGAGGAGGAGTCGAAAGTGAGCCCTCATCTCTTTCCACTTTCTCGGCAGGTGCCAAAAATGCGTTCTTTTCAGCCTCAGTGCCCTCTAATGATTCGTCAATCATCAACTCCTGAAGGAGGGCTTTGATTTCAGTATCAGTTTCTTGATGAAGCAATTCAGAGGCCATGATTCGAACTTCTGCATCGACCATGATTACGGGGAGCATCTTGATGCAAGAAAGACGAATGTTGCGATCCGAATGACGAGAGCCATCAGTAATGATTCGCTGCATTCTGAAAGAATTAGGATCAAGCTTCTTAGAGGCTTTCAAGGCTGAATTTCGTACTTGCTCGTCTTCATCAAAGAATGCGATTTCAAGAGCGATTTGCGTGATCTTTGGAGCGTGTTGCGCCAAAGGAAGCAACGCACGTGCAGCATGCCTTCGAACAACCACCGCTTCATCTTGCAGACACCAACCAACCAAATCCCACAATGTGGCAGATTTGTGTTTTGCCAGGCGAGGGAGGAGTGCGGCAGCCAAGCCACGTAGAGCCCCCTCTTCTTCACGAATGAGTTCATCGATATGCAGTTCTGCAACTTCTGGCCAACTGTCAGCAACATGCTTGAGAGCCTCAAATGCTGATTTTTGCCGCAATTTTTCTTCCGCTCGTAATTCTCTTCGTAGAGTTTCTTCTGTTACGGATGGGAATACGGGTGCAGCGATGACCAAGCATTTCTGCGCGGCTTTTTGCACGTCAATATCGATATCTTCCAACAACTCATGTAGGTGATCAAAGAGGGAAGCAGAATGCTGAAGTGCGCAATAAGGCAAACTCTCTAGGCCAGCAATTCTCAAATGTGGACTCAAGTCACCCAACGCGGCATCGAGTGCTTGATGGGCAACTTGCTGATTTTTTCCTCGAATCCGAGGCAAGGCACGAACTGCATCCGAACGCCTCAGAAGGCGCTCCTTATCTCTCCAAATGACAGATTCAACATCAACATCTCCGTTTGCAAGTGGCAGTATTCGATCTAAGGGGAGGGCATCCCATGCCCCTTCGCCAGGCTTGTAGGCGAGTTCTAGCCCATGGGTCCGTTTACGACCTGTACGCAGTGGTTTACCGGTTTTTGGATCTCGCGCAATGTACTCTCGCATCATCTCCCTCCTGTGCCGTCCGACCTCTTCAAATCCACCGGTTCGGGGGCTCGCAGTAATCTCCAGTGCATGACCTTTGGCCCGAGACGATGAAGAACCGGATTCGCTAGGAATTGATGTTCGCATGAGTGTAAATGATGCCCAGGCCTCGGAGTTGGCAATATTTCTTGCCCAAACTTGGCAATCCTCCCCAACGGACAGAATCGATTTAGATACACTCTGTCGAATTTGGGCGTTTGATTTAGGATGGTTCAATATGCAAACTGCCACCCGTGTACGAGATAACCTGATTGAAACAGGGTGGTTAGATGTCACTACAGAGGGTGCCAAACCGGTTGTATTGCTAAATGAAGTTGAGATTCCATTTGGTTGGTTGCCCACAATGCGATACTTAGAATCACCGACAAAAGCACCCAGAAAGGCAATCCCTGAAATTGATCCAGTGCAAGATATCCCTCAAATCAAGGAAGAAAAAATCGAAGTAGCGGCAATCGACCCTGCTGCATCACATATCACTGAACTGCTAGATCAAATTTCAGAAACATCGGGATTACTGCGCAAAGAAGTCATGCGTAGAGCCCAGCGAAAAAGGCTCGCTTTGGGTCCAGTTACGCTATGGATGGCACTACTGTTGGTGGCCAGGGAACAACAACTCTCGATGGCATCATTGATTCGTACAATATCACCTTAGATCGAGGATGTACCATTCTTCGATTGTGCATCGAGTATCAAGAGGACTGGAAGTAATACCAGCGCTAGAATCAATGAGAAGAAAACGGTGATGGCTGTCACCAAGCCGAATTCTTGAACAACTGGCATTTGAGACATGAGAAGAACACTGAACCCACACACGGTTGTTCCAGCAGACAGAACCAGTGCGACACCGGTTGAAGCATACATTTCACGCATGGCAGACCAAATATCCGTTTCTTGGGCCTTCATGGATTCAAAGCGACGCCAAACGTGAATCGAGTAATCGATCCCCAAGCCGATTGTCAAGGCTGTAACCATCACTGTCATCACGTTCCAATTCAGGTTCAATAATGCCATTGCCCCCACAACCCAGGTGGCTGCGATTCCAACGGGGAGTACAATGATCAAAGCCGGGCCAATCCTACGCGTCAATGCCAGCAACACAGTGAAACATACAGCCAAACTAATCAGAGTAGACTGTACTTGAGATTCTGTCAAACCATCCAACACGGCCTCTAGACTGACGCTGTCTCCGGCCACGTGAACATCCCCGTCAATCAAACAGTTTCCAGATTGGCATCCAGAATTAGCAAAATTCTCGACGGTGGAGCGGATTGCGGCGAGAACGGCTGAGCTTTCACTGCTTGTCTTCACTTCAATAAGGACCTCCATACGAATAAATTGAATTTGGTTCTCATCATTGAAAGCAATCGATTTTGCAACTCGATCAGACCAAGTTTCGCCTGTCAGCGGGTCGGCTATTGATTCATTAAGGCTCAAAGAGTACAGAGCAGATGAAATGTCACCCGCATTGAATTCATCAGTTGTGACCAATTCACCATCAATGGTCAGATTGTACAATAACCCAAAGTTAGAATCGCCCTCAACAGCATCATATAGAATCGGATATGGCCCGTCATAAACTGGATGAATGTTCCCTGCTGTCGATGAAGGTGCAACAACTCCATTTGTGGATTCAAGCCAATTATCCAGGAGTTGGTGGGCCGTCAAAAAGAGGGCATCATCCGGAATTGAATCAGAACCTTCTGAAGGTTCGATGAGAATGTAAATCGGTTTCCAACCAGCAGCGTCGTAGGACTCATACAATGCATCTCGACCTTGCATGACATCCATGTCTTCGTCAAGGAAATCAGTCAAGTCAAACTCAGTTTCCAATTTCGCAGCAGCCATGATGACGGAACCAATTGTCAACAATGCAACTACACCAATCACCTTGGTTTGGTTCATCTTTTGGAAACCAACCATGTAATTACCGAATTTGCCGAATCGCATCCATTCGATGTGTTTCGCATAAGCTGCGGAATCTCGTTCCATCACTACATGTAGAGCACCTACAAGCAATGTCGATGCTGCGAAGGCACAGAATACACCAAAGGCCAGTGCAAACCCAAAATTACGTAGGGGGGGAAGAGGGGAAACGATGTTGGCAAGGAAGGCTGCCATGGTGGTAATGACTGCCAGCCCCAATGCTATCTTGAGTGTGTCAAATCCCTTCAGCCAAGCGACACTGGCTGATTCCCCATCAGCCCTGAACGTATTGTAGCGACGTTGTAGGTGTATGCTGTAATCAATCCCTAGACCGAGCACAACAGGAGCAACAGCGACTTCAAGTATCGAAAATTGAATACCGGCCATCGCCATTCCACCATAGGTCCAAACCAATGCTGCAGAAAGACCGACCAATGGGAAAGCAACACCCCGAACGGAACGGAAGGCAATCGAAAGAAGTAGTACAACCACCAGAACTGCTCCTGTAATCAGCATCACCAACTCACCCAGGGTGCTCTTGTTGATGTCATGACTGACCAAATCCAAACTCGTAGAATGATAATCCAGAGTGGAATTCGAAGAAATTTGATCTAGCTGGGTACGAATTTGGTCTTGCCGAATCTGACGTTCGGTATCTTCCAAATTCGGGTCGACCATGATTACCCAAAGAGTGCTTGAAGAAATGGGCGCAGCATCACCCGATGCATTTTGTGGATCTGACAGGTACTCACATGTAGCATCATAATTCAAATCTCGATGCAACAAACTATCTTGGATGAAAGCACCGGCCGCCATAGCACGGTCATCTCCTAAAGCGTCGGAGCAAACCGTCCCTTGTTCAAGCACCGCATCAAGCAATGCTGGCCAAGTTGTATAGTCACTCAATGAGGTGCCGTTGGCTTCAGACTCATCGATTGAATATTGCAACACATCAGGGGCAGCAATGACCGAATCGATGTAATTCTGCGAAGCCTCAGAGTGTGTCATAATTGATTGTAGTGCGCTCTCTTGAAGATGGAGATTTTCCATACTGAGAACATTGCCGCCTGAGTCGTCGACGATATGGATAAACATTGGACGACTTTCGAGAGGAAAGTGGTCAGACATCCTGGCTTCAGCCTGCTCGGCATCTGTTTCCGGAGAGAAAGAGGAAAGATCGGTATCAAAATCTGGAAGATTTGGAAATAATTGCGCCCCCAATGCGATGGTGAGCACAAGGGAGACAAAAAGAATGGTTGGTGCTGAACGCTCAAAAATCGCAGGGTCGACCAGCGTATCCTGAGCATCCGCTCGACCACCCATGGGGATGCGAGCAGAATTCCATTCATAAGTGGAAGGGGAGGTAGATTTCATTATTGACAAAAACGTGCACTAGCGAACTCACATAGTGGGTGGTTGAGAAAGAAGACTCAAAAGGGTGGTTAGGGTCGGCGAACCGGTCAAGATGGCGATTAAGGTACTATTGAACGAAGGTCCAGAGTTGCGAATACGCATTACTGGTGAAAGTCACACGGCACTCCAGATGTTCCGCTCAAGGCTGAATGATAGCAAAGATGTAGAGTATGCAAACTACTTCGTCGGACATCCTGAACTAGATGATCCTGAGTTCTACCTGCGATGTAAAAAGGGGAAGAACCCTGCAAAAATCCTGAAAGGACTCTGCAAGGATATCGCTAACGAATTTGATGGACTCGGCCTTCCCTGAAGGGATTCAAATGAATCCCGCGGAAATCGCGGCTGCTTGTGGCTTGACTGGATATTCCTGTGAAGGCAAGGGAATCGGTGGAGTTCTAAAATCAAGATTTGAGGATTTTCGGGTAGAAGAAGTCGGAAGAATCCCTGCGATTGAACCACGCGGTCGATTTACAGTGGCAAGAGTCACATTGACAAACTGGGAAACCAATCGATTTGTAGGAAAACTAGCAAAATCACTGGGCATTTCAAAAAATCGAATTTGGTTTAGTGGAACCAAAGACAAGCGTGCGATAACCACCCAACTATTGGTGATTGATGCCCCGCAAAACAAGGTTTCGGGGTTTGAAATGAATGATGTCGACATTGAAGTATTGGGCAGAACCCATCAAAAACTCGGCTTTGGAGATCACTCTGCAAATCGATTTACGATTACCGTACGAGGATGTGCTGACTCAGATGGATCACCACTTGAAGCCAAAGAAGCCATCGCACGTGTGAATCATATTTTTGAAAACATGGAACAGCGTTTAGGGGCTGGCAAATTTCCGAATTGGATTGGACCTCAGCGTTTCGGTGCAACACGACCTGTTACGCCCGTCGTTGGCCGTGCTGTCATTTCGGACAACTGGGAAGATGCCGTGAACTCCTACCTTGGAATGCCAGGAATCCAACAGAACGATGATGTTGTTGAATTCCGTAAACACTGGCGTGAATCGGGTAATGTTGACGAATGCCTAGAAATAATTCCAAAACACCTCGGGTTTGAACGAGACATGCTAAAGCACTTGCAACGCAAGCCCGAAGATTGGTTAGGTGCATTTCGTAAGCTGCCCAACAACTTGCAACTGATGATGGTCCACAGTTTGCAATCTGAAGCCTTCAATCGGATTATCGCTGCTCGATTGGATGCCGGACTCACGCTAACCGACCCAATCCCCGGAGATATCGTAGGCATGATTCAAGAAAACGGAAAGATTGACATGGCGAAATTGGTAGAAGTAGAACCTGATATTCAGCCGCGAATTCAAAGAAATTGTCGTCGCGGTCGATTGGCAGTGACTGCCGCTCTACCAGGTGCAGAAAGCCAGTATACAGATTCAGAGCCAGGGGAAATCGAAAGAAATGTAGTTTCTGAGATGAAATTGATGGATGAAGATTGGCAAGTTTCCGGGATCCCGCGCTTAACTTCCAAGGGTAGTCGACGAGCATTGACTGTCGGTTTCAGTGAATTTAGTGTTGAGGAAGCCAGTGATATTGAATCCGTACACTTGAGTCCCCGATTCGCCACAGGACCACTCGAGGGAGAGATTTGGAACCCAGAAGGGTGTGCACTTAGAATGAGATTCTCTTTACCCAGTGGAACATACGCAACCGTACTAATGCGTGAATTCATGCGGGCGGCACTGACTCAATATTGAATCAAAGGCGGCCGATTTCAAGAACTTCGACTTCACCGACACCGGTAATGCTTCGAATTGAATCTTCAAATTGATCAACTGTCCCGTCACCTTCTTGGATGACACAGTGGGCTTCAACAAACTTGAGACCGAAGGCAAGAGGTTTGGTTTCGACCATTTGAACGACGCCAACATCGCTATCCATTTCTTGCATGGCGCTGGCGATTCCCTCAGCATTGACATCCTCAATGTCAGGGTCACACATAATCTTGTACTTGACTGCGACTTCGCCCATGAAAAATCCTCCATCAGGGCCCCTGAAATTCACAAGCCGTACAAAAGTAGGTCACAGCTTGGTTGCGGCAGCGCTCGGAACGACCGATGGGCTCACCACATACGGGGCAAGGAAATGAGGTACTCTTGGCGTCCGTAAGTGGTACGCCCGATGCGGAGCATTTTGTTGCGCGCTTCTGCATAATGGTTCCTCAGCGAGCCGGCGACCGACTTCTCCTTAATATGGTTGACCGAAGACCTACGGGCATTAGATTAGGCCTCGAGTACGGTTAGGCGGCCCGTACGGCCCGTTGAAACCACTTTTTGACCATGGCTGTATCGGCACCACCCTCCCTCAATCGAGATGATATCACCCGTGCGAACTTGATCGACTTGATTACCCCAAAGTACCACACCGATGAGACCAGTTTCATCCCTCCCACAAGCAGCAGCAACGGATCCTTTCCAACCT
>Ga0163179_10001382_pt1 | contig 17274 bp, 8 predicted proteins | sample AtlANTMetagenome_FD_109643 | JGI IMG/M metagenome (GOLD analysis project Ga0163179, IMG submission 109643) | Marine eukaryotic phytoplankton communities from the Atlantic Ocean - Atlantic ANT 2 Metagenome | ecosystem: Environmental > Aquatic > Marine > Oceanic | place: North Atlantic Ocean... | reverse complement strand
TATGACAGTAGGGTTTGGCCAATCAAACGTAGCACAGCTTTCAACATTTAATTTATACTTTGTACTTGGAAATGATAATCGTACTGTAATGAAACTGGATGGCTGTGTTGTTGGCGAAGCTTCTTTAGACTTTGATATTGATGGTATAGCTACAATCGCATGGTCTGGAAATGCTGCAAATGTACTTGACTTTACAGGAAGTACAGCCACAGCAACTTCTGCTCCCGCATATAATGCTAATACCGCAGATGGTACTCAGATTGCAGTAGGAGATGTATTCCTTGATAGTGATAATAGTCATAAGCTACAAATTGTAACTGTTAAGCCCGGAAGTGGTAATGTAACTCTCGGGGGGTATGTAAATGAAGCAATCACTGATACAACTAACTTTATTCGTAATCGACTAACAGTTCTTACTGTAGCTCCTACAAGTCAAGATCCAGATGGTGATGGTTCAGATGAATTAGAAGCAAGTTATAGTCTTACTCTAACTGGGGGTAATGTAACAATTTCAAATAATATTACATTTATTACTCCAGAAGAAATAGGAACTGTAAACGTGCCAATAGGACACGTTACTGGTACTAGAAATGTATCCGGATCATTTACTTGTTATTTAACAGAAGATACTGGTACTACAAATGCATCTCGTGATTTCTTTGAAGATTTACGAGCAATTACAAATGTAGTTACTAACTCTTTCGCACTTGTATTCAAGATTGGAGGAGCAACCGGTACTGGATTAGAGTTGAATATGGCAACGTCACACGTTGAGATACCTACTCACTCTATTGAGGATGTTATTTCTCTTGAAACTAACTTCCAAGCGTTACCATCAACTATTGATGGAACCAACGAATTGGCTCTTACTTACCGTCCGTAAGAGAAGCGGCCTTAAAAAAGGGGCTTCGGCCCCTTTTTTCTTATACCAAGCAAAAATATTTCTTGACTTTTTTCCTCGTGTCCCTTATACTATACGGTACTAAAAGTGAGAGTAAAATCTCAAAGAGCATAGAGAAATGGCAAACTATAGTTTCAAGAAGGAGGTTGAAGTATTTATTCTCTCCGGAGGCAACAGATATAAGTTAGATGTAGGTGAAGTAAATTTTAATCAAACTTTTTCTGAGAAAAGCTATCCGGTAAAAACACTCCATGCCCAAACAAATGTATTTGAAGCTAGTGTAATTAATAAAGCAAGTCCTGCTAATTTTAATTTCAATATCTTTGCTATAGTTGAAAATGATTTTTCTATAGTAGAAACTCTTATGCTAAATGTAAGTGCTTTTGATCTTTTTATCAAAACTGCTGCTGATATTTTTAAAATAACTAATTGCGTCATTACAAATGGAACGTTCGTAATTGAGAAATCACGACCCCTGAGTATTGCAGTGCAAGGTCAAGGAAGCAGAGTATTAAGAGGACAAAGTCTTACAGGAAGTTTACAAAGCAGAAATGCTGCAAAAACTTATACGATACCTCAAAGTCTGACTACTACTATTAATGGAACTACGGTACCTTTTATAGTTAGCCATACTTTAGAGTTACAAAATGAGATAAAGTGGACTCCCTATACTACTGTTAATGGTGCGCTAGATGCAACTTCTGCATCTAATTCTATGTACCCCTCTTCCTTTACCCTTTCTAAAAAAATACTCTCTGGTTCTATGGTAGAGTATTTAACTAATGTAAATACTAGTGATACTCAAACTTGGAGTAAAAGTGCTTCTATTCGTATAAAAGCAGGTAATGGTCTTTCAAGCTCTTCTTTTAGAGGTTTTGATTTTGGACCGGCTACATGTTCTTTTACAAATAGAGTAAATGCTGGAAATATTTTTACTCAGAGCTATGATTGGAGAATGACACAGAATCCTACAAGTTTGGGTGCTGTGTTAAAATATGTAACTGATAATGACACTTAGGAGGTCAATGAATGGAACTTAAAAAACTTATGGTGGATACGAAATCTGCATGGATTGACTATCCCGGACTTGACGGCTTTTCTGTAGAAGTCGTAAATCTATCAAGAAAAGAATTAACAGCATTGAGAAAGAGATGCACTACAACTAAATTTGATAGAAAAACAAGGCAACCCGTAGAAAACTTAGATGAAGATAAATTTGTAACAGAATTTTCCCAAGCAAGTATAAAGGGTTGGAAAGGATTAACTTTAGAGCATTTGGAAACTTTACTTCTTATAAATTCGGAAGGTGAAGATCCAAACTCAGAAGTAAACTACTCCTTAGAAAATGCAGAAATTTTAGTAACTAACTCAGCAGAATTTGATACTTGGCTCAATGAGGTAGTCTTTGAACTAGATAATTTTCGTAGTGAACCAAAAAGAGTTGTGCCTAAAAAGACTAGAGAGACTGTTTCAGAATAGCGATACTGGCATGACGAGAGATAAATATCTCGACATGATGGAACAGTTAGGAAAAGAGCCGATAGAAGAAGAAATACCTCCTGACTGGGAGGATCTTCCAGAAATAGTTGTACAAGCAGTTAGTACTTTTAATATGCTCGGAGATAGAGCGTATCCTGAAATAGGATATGTAGGAAAAGATTATACAAATCTTATTCATTATTTAGAACTTTACACTATAGAAGATAAAGAATATTTTCTAGAACTACTCGCATGGTTAGATGCAAGAGCTATCAAACAATCTTCAGAAATGATGAAGAGAGAATATGATAAATTAAAGAGAAATCGTGGCAAATAAAATTAATCTAACTCTGAAAGTCAATGACGATGGTAGTCTTGACATAACTGCGAAAAAAGCTAAAAAAGCTGCTGCAGAAACCGAAAAACTTGGTAATGCCACTAATAAAGCAGCAGCAGCAAGAAATAAGTATAATAAAGGAGAAAAAGGTGTAGCCCAAGCGGGTATGAATAGCACCAAAGCTTTCTCTAAAATGCGTAATGAGATGGGAGGAGGTTCTTCGGGTCTTGTAGGCGCATATGCTACACTTGCAGCAAACGTTTTCGCAGCGACAGCTGCTTTTGGTGCGTTACAAAGAGCAGCAGAATTTGAACAACTAACTGCCAGTGTCGAGTTTTTTGGAAATGCAGCAGGACGAAACTTAGAATTAGTTGTAGATAAACTTATAGAGGTTACTGATGGTGCTTTAAGTGCTGAAGGAGCTTTTCGTGGAACTGCTTTAGCTATATCATCTGGCTTTGATACTAAACAGTTAGAGCGATTAACAGGTGTTGCAAAAGGAGCTTCCACTGCTTTAGGAAGAGACTTGAATGATGCTTTTGATCGGTTGGTTCGAGGTGCAGCAAAGTTAGAGCCTGAAATATTAGACGAATTGGGTATTATGGTTCGTCTTGATGATGCAACAGAAAAGTATGCGGCAGAGTTAGGAAAAGCCGCGAGCTCTCTTACTGCGTTTGAAAAACGTCAAGCATTTTTAAATGCTACTATTGAAGCGGGTGAGAAACAATTTGGACAGCTTCAAAATAGTGTTCCTGTAAACCCCTTTAATCAGTTAGCTGCTTCTTTTAGTAACTTAACAAAAGCAGGGATTGGTATGTTAAATAATGTACTAGTTCCTGTTGCTAATTTCTTTGCAGGATCTCAAACCGCCCTTGCTGGTGGTGTAGTCTTATTTGCTTCTACTATATCTAAACAAATGCTTCCTGCGCTTTCACAAGGGGCCGAGGCATTAAGGGATAATGCGGTAGCAAACAGTGAAAATGCTATAAGCCAACTTGGTATGCTCGACTCAGTAAGTAAGACAGATACGAGATACAATAAACTCATTCGAGGATTGCAAGATGGTACAAAAAGTATTAAAGATGTTGATGAGGGGTTTGATAGTTTAAAAAGAAGTGCAGATAATTATGACAGATCACTAGGGGGTCTTACCGACCAAGAAATAGCAAATAGTGCAAGTCTTACAGCAAAACAAAGACAGCTGGCACTAGTAAATGCCGAGAGGTTAAAACTTGCAAATGCAGTAAATTTGCATACACTATCTCTTGCTCAAAACACTGCTGCAACAGCGGTAAATCAATTGGGTACTTTAAATCTGATTGGAGGATTTGCAAGTATTAAAGAAGCTATTAGTCTTTATTCTACGGGGCTTGATGATAGTGGAGCTAAAACAGAAAAAGGAAAAACCAGATTTAAAGGTTTAAGAGTTGCTGCTTTTGCTGCAGGTATTGGAGTTAGGGGATTAGCTTCTGCGGTATTTGGCTTATTAGGGCCAATTGGATTATTACTTAGTTTTGGTCCGGCACTTCTTGACTGGTTTAGGAATAAATTTTTTCCAGAAGATGAGCTTGATAAAAAATTTGAAGGTATAAATAAAGCTCTTGAAAAAATAATGGATGCAGAAAAGCAATATACAGAAAGTAGCCTTGAAGGAGAAGAAAAGAGAGCTGCAGGATTAAAAGCAGGCATTGGAGTTCAGGGAACTGTAATTAAAACTATTCAACAAGCTTTAAAAGTAGAAGACCAGGCAACAAAAGATAAAATAGGAAATCTAAGTGACCAAATAAGAGCAAATCAAGCAAATCAGATAGAAATAGAAAATAATATAAAAGCAGAACAAAAATTGGCACAAGAAACAGGAAGACCTAATGTAGCAGCACTACAACGTTTGATGGACCAAAAAAGAGCTGCAGAAGCCTTAGCTGAGACTCTTATGACGGATCTTTTAACTGCACAATCTGCTATAGGTAAAGTAGGGCCTAAGGCTGCTAGTACGATACAAAAAGCTTTTGAAGAACTTCAGAAAGCTCCTGAACTTATGAAGTTTATGAGTCCTCAAATTGCACAGTTAAAAGCGTTTGCAAAACAGGGCGAAGAAGTAGATATGAAAGCTCTTACAGAGTTTTTAGAACAAATGGGTGTAGATGCAGAAAAAGGCACTGGATTTATAAATAATTTAGGTTCCTCAATACAAAACCTAGCAATGGTTCAAAGTCAGCTTGCAAGTAAGGCTCAAAGTCCTTATCAAGGATTACTTGATGCCGCAAAAGCAGTTCAAAATGAGTTTGATGGATTAAATGATGTAACAAAAACTGTTGGGGATGCATTAAAAGATGCTGGATTAGAACAGTTTAAAGATGATTTTGATAGAGTTTTTGGGCCTGGGGCAACTGAAGCAGATATTGATAATTTTGTTACTAAATTAGGCACAGCTATTGATACTTTAAATGAGTTTCCACAAAAATTAGAAAAAGGTAAGCAAAAACTTGCCGCTTTAAATCAAGTTGCACAATTAAGTCCCATTGCATTTACAGCAGCAAACAAGGCTTTAGATGATCAATTTGAGCTCCGAGAAGAAGCTATAAAAGCAGAAAAAACTGCAATCAGAGCTGCTCATACAAGACAGGGTATAATAAGCAAAGAAGGACAAACTCTTTTAGATCAACAAGACCTTAAGCGTGGTGCTTTAAAGCTCGAAAGAATGTTTGAAATACCTGCTATAAGAAATTTAGAAAGACAAGAGATCGAACTTCAAAATTCTCAAATGATGCTCGATGTTAGAAAGCAGTTAGGCAAAGCCTTAGACACAGAATTAAACACTCGAAAGAAAATAGCAGAAACAGATCTTAAACTTGCAAACTTAAGAGATCCTAAAAAACAATCTTCCGCACTAGATGCAGCAGATCAATTAAATTTACAACAGCAGTTTAAAAAAGAAGAAGAAGCGGCAAATTTAAGAAATTATTTGCTAACAATGGAACAGGTTCAAATTGAAACGGACCTTACAAAGTTAAAGTTTAAACTTATAAAAGAACAGCTAAAAGCAGCAGGTGTTACAGATCAGTCTCTTTTTGATTCAATTGATGGAGCAATAGCAAATGTTGGTCGTTTGGGAGACCAACAAAGAGCAAATGCTGCCTTACAGTTTGTTGCAACAAAGAAAAATATTGAATTAGAAACGGCAGAGCGAAAGAAAGCTTTTACTAAATTTGCTTCTGGACAAGGGAGTTCCCTTTCTGGTGTATTTAATTTAGGCCAATCTACTGTTACAACCGAAGATGGCGGAACTCAAAGTGGCATGGAACAGTTTTTCGATACTGCAGCTCCAAGAGAGAAACTAGACTTTTTAAAAGGACTTACTTCAGAATATGTTGAAACACTAAAAACTCTTGGCCCTGACGGAGAGTTTATAGCTGCACTTACACAAGGCACTTTTGCAATTACAGAATCTTTCGTAACTTTAGGCGAACAACTAGATGGTGATACAAAAGGAATGGCAAAATTTGGTGCAGTTGCACAAGCTGTTGGAGCTTCTATTGGTGCCGTTAATTCTATGATGCAAGCGGGCTATCAAAGAAATATCTCAAAGATTGATGAACAAATTGCAGCAGAGCAAAAGAGAGATGGAAAGTCAAAAGCAAGTGTAGACAAGATAAAAGCATTAGAAAAGAAAAAAGAGCAGACTCAAAGAAAAGCATTTGAAATGAATAAAAAAATGCTTATGGCTCAAACAATTGCAAATACAGCAGCGGGTATTGCAGGTGTACTTGCAGGAATTAAAGATCCTCTTGTTACTGCTCCTCTCGCTGTCGCAATGGCAGCAGTAATTGGAGCTATGGGTGCAGCCCAACTTGCAGTAATCTCAGGACAGTCTTTTGACGGAGGGGGCGCCTCTAGTGCAGGTGCCGGTGCTCCCTCAAGTATTTCAGCAGGTTCAAGAAGAAATACTGTAGATATTGCGAAATCTCAAGGAGCAAGAGGAGAGCTTGCATACTTCCGAGGAGAGTCTGGAACAGGCGGCCCAGAAAACTTCAGAGGAGCCTTTGCAGGGTATAGAAATCGTGCAGAGGGAGGAACTACAGGCTTTATGGTTGGAGAGCAAGGACCAGAATTATTTATGCCTGATCGCCCAGGAAGTATTATTCCAAATGATGATATAGCAGAAGGCGCACCAACAAATGTTACTTTTAACATAAACGCAATTGATTCTGTTGGAGTAGAAGAAGTTATTTCGACTCAAAGAGGAAATATAATTGGAATGATAAGATCTGCAGCTAATTCTTATGGCCAAGATTTTATAGAGTCAGTTGATACAACAGTATTTGATGATAATACTGTTCGATCACAAGCTGGTTCAGTGAGTAGATACTAATGAGTGCTTTTACAAGTTTTCAAAATATACTTCCAGACCCAAATAATCCAATAAGCTATGCAGGGGATGATGACTCTGCCAGCGTTGGAAAAGCAAATGGGCCTGGTTTTGCTTCTGTAAAGTTTTCTTCTGAGCAACCTCTTATGAGGGATAGAACTAACTCAGGAAGAATTTTAACACGAGCTATTGCTTTTCATAAATGGAAAATTTCTATTACTTATAATCCTATGACAAGAGATGAATTTGAACCAATTCATAATTTTCTTTTACAAAGAAGAGGGTCTCTTTCTCCGTTTTTTGTTTCTTTACCTCAGTATAGAGTTCCGCAAGATTCTACTTTTGCAAGTTATGCTGCAAGTAACAATTTAACACCAACAGGGGCTCTATCTGCAGGACTCACTCAAGCACTGATAACCAAGGCAGGGTATAATAGTGGTACAAATAAAACGCCACGTCCCGGTGATTTATTTACTATAACGGGATCAAACTCTAATCACTTGAAAACATATCAAATAACTCGTGTAGAAACAGACGATGATTATTTAACGAGTGCTGCTCAACCAACTGCGAGTCAGGTTCGCGTTCATTTTGTTCCCGGACTTGCGAAAGCTGTTGCAGCTACAGATGGTTTTGTCTTTCACAACCCTTTGGTGAAGGTAGTTCAAACTTCAAATACAAGAGAGTACTCTTTAAATACAGATAACTTGTATCAGTTTAGTCTAAGCTTAGAGGAAGTTCAATAATGCGACCTATTTCTACTGATATAAGAGATTCCTTATTAAAGGAAGAACCCTTTGTCTATGCTCACCTTGTAAAATTTGAAAAGCCTCTGAAAACAGATGGAGGTAAAAGTGCGCAACAAGCAAAAGACTATGTTTATATAACAGACGGCTCTGTCGATATTGAATTTGATGATGAAAGCTCAGATGTAGAAGGAAATACAAACGGAAAACAAATATACATAGCAAATAAGTTATTCAAGGTTGGTAGTGTTTCAGAGACTACAGAGGCACGCGCGGCAAATATAAATTTAAGTTTATCTGCAGCAGCATTGGGAATAACTTTTACTGATACTATAACTATTAGTAGCACACAACTTACAGCTACCAAAAGTTTTGTAGAAGAAGGGTTTCGAGAAGGAGACTCTATACTTCTAGGAAGAGTTGGGGGTAGTAATGATACTGTAAAAGTAAGAATAGATACTTTTTCAAATTCAAATAAAACTGCAAATATAACGCCCCTTACAAAAGTAGTAAGTGGACAAAGAATAAAAATTACGTCTTTAAGTTCAGAATCAGCTTTATATAGTGTAAGTTTTGATAGCCCCGAAGTAGAAGGAATACTTACTAATAGAAGCGAAACTAGCTATGCTCGATATATTAATCGAGATGTTTTTATATATAAAGTTCATATAAATCCTGAAACGGGTGCTGTTATTGGAATGCATCCAACAAATAAAACAGGTGGTGCATATCTTTTATTCAAAGGAATTATTGCAGGAGGAAAGTTAAAAGAAGATCCTTCAAAGTCTTCCATAATGAGTTGGAATATTACTAGCCACTGGGGAGACTTTAAAAGAGTTTCTGGACGACTTACTTCCGATCCTCATCATAGAGCATTAGACCAAACAGGTGTTCCAGATACAGGGGCTGTTATAAGACCTGCTTATGCAACAGATTTAGGGTTTTTACATAGTGAAACCGCTGTTAACCTTATGGCTATATATCAAGTCATGGAAACTCGTTATAAGAGTAAAAGAAAAGGCGGTCTTTCTGGTTTTCTTTTTGGAGCTGAAAAAACAGTTTCTTATGAAGTAGAAGTAGATAGGGAAGTTGACTTACGTTTTAATTTGGATGCAAAATATTTACCTGTTGTATATGGAGTAAATAAAATTGATAGTATTCCTATATTTGTTGACACTCTAAATACAAACTCTAAAAAAATATTTGTAGCCTACGCACTCTGCGAAGGAGAGATTGGCGGATTATATGATATTTACTTTGATGATACAAATAGTATTTGTTTAGATGCAAACGATAGTTCTACTCGATCTAGTCAAACTTCCGAAAATACAATTGATGTTCTTTGTCAAGGAAGAATGGATAGAGGAGATACTTTAACTGGAAACACTGTTAACACAACAGGTAGTGTCTTTCATGGGCACTCTGGTGGGTACGATGAGGGTTGGAGTCGCAGAAATTTTGAAGTATACGGAAATACAGTTGTAATTCCTAATGATGCCACTAGTTTTTCTTCAGGAGCCAATGGCGGTACTGCGGGCATAACTCACGAAAAGGGAACAAGTTTTTCTACTCCTATTGATACAAGACTACGTTTTCATGCAGGTAAAGCAAATCAAAAAGCCAATCCAACTTTAGTAAGAAATGCAAGTAATTTTAAGGTTGGTACAGATTATTACAGTGGTTCAGAACAATACTGGGGGTCTAATCATAAATTATTAGATACTGCTTATGTTGTTGCTGAATACACTATTGGAGAAGGAGAAACGACAATTCCTTCTCTAGATTTTGTAGTTAGGGGCAAAGGAGTAGATTGCTATGATTATGATTACTCTTATGCCCAAGATTCAGCATACACTGGGTCAGATGCAGCTTCCTCAACTTTTAAATTAGGAGAGACTGTAACTGCAAAACAGACAGGCACTAATACTACTATAGCAACTCTTGTTATTGCCGATATTTATACTCATACAAAGATGGGTGGAGGTACTGAAACTCGTTTTAGATTTAAAGATGCAAGTAGTCTAGCGGCTGCTTTTACAGCTTTTTATATAACTAACAGTTCTAACGGTCAGTTTCACTTTGTAAGGTACAATCATACAACTGTAACCGGAACTGTAGCAAAAAAATTAGAAGAAGAGATTACTTCACAATCAACGAATAGTGGGGGCAGCTCTATAGATCTTACCATGAGTGGTCTAGATAGTACAATGGTAGAAGGTCTAAAGGCAGGATCCATTGTATCTGTAGCAGATGTAAGCAATTTTCACCCAAATGGAGAAGAGTATCCTAGAGATTATTTACATAACTATGAGTATACTTACTCTGGTTCTGGAACTACAATAACTGATGTAGGTAACTCAACACAAAATGCTTCAGAAGTAGTAAGCCAGTTCATAACTATAAAAGATGCAGTAGCTTTAGCTGCAGGAGCTAGCAGCACCGATAATGCTTACAATGGGTATATTATTGAGGTAACTAGAAGATATGCAGATAATACTGTAAAAGTTCAAAAAAGAACTATTACCGATTATGATGGTGGACAAAGAGTTGCAGCAGTAGACGAGCCTTGGGATGAGGATGCAATACCCGAGGCTAATGACACTTATAAAATATTTACTACTGTAGCGGGAGATACGAGAGTTAGTCTTAATCCGGCTATGCAATTACTAGATTATCTTAAAGCAAAAAGATATGGCAGAGACTTATCAGATGATGACATAGATTTACCGTCATTTTTAGAAGCTGCTAGGGATTGTGATACTCGTTCTGATGTTACTATGTTGACAACAGCAGAAGCTACTCCTAATGAAATATATTCTTTTAGTTATGGTTCAACACCTTTATTTGTGGGCACGGTTAAAAGCTCTACGGCCGTTAGTATAAGTGGCCTGGGTACTAGATATAATACTGTTTTTACAGATGTAGCAGGTAAAATTGCTCATAGATGGACAAATGAAACTTATTTCTATGCCGGGGAACTATACTTTCATAATGGGTATTTAAATCAAGCAAGCAGCAATGGGGCAATATCAGCCACCCCTTCAGCAACAAACTATAGCTCTCTTTCACTAACTAGAACTACGGGTTCTTCTGGCCCCAGCTCTCTTTCAGTAGATGTAAATTCTACTGCTCGAGCATATGATGGAAACCCTGTTGTTAAGACATATAATACTACAAGAGCAACTTATGGCTCTGGATATAGTTTGTATGACTCTGGGGATGTTAAATACTGGAGGTACTTAGGCTGGGAAGCTAAAAACCAGCGATATGTAACACGACACCAAGCAAATACTGTTGTAGATACTGCAAGACCGTTATTTGAAAATTTAAGTAGTATGTTAAAACAGTTTAATGGCATACTGAGATATTCAAACGGTAAATATTCTCTTGCAGTTAAAAAAGCTGCAGCAGTTCCAGAGCAGGTAACAGTTAGTGGAGTAACTTATACGATAGGAGCTATATCAGATGAAGATATAATTGGCGGTATAAGTGTAGAAGATGCAGGGCAAAAGGGGACTTATAACTCTGTTTCTGTTTCAGTACCCGATCCTCAAAATCTTTTTGAGAGCAGATCAGTTACTCTTTTTAATTCTACCTATTTAAAACAAGATAGAATGATTCCCAAGAAGGGGGACGTTAGAACTCCAAATATAAGTAATTACTTTAATGCACGAATAAATGCAAAACAATATTTAGACGACTCACGGGCAGGTTTAAAAATTAATTTCACAATGGCTCCTAGCGGACTTTTACTAAGAGCAGGTGATATTATACAGATAACATACAGCAGATTTGGATGGACAAATAAGCTATATAGAATTAAAAATATTAACTTTCAAGAAAACTGCTTAATACAGATTACAGCAGAAGAGCATAATGACAGCGGTTATATAATTCAGCCAGATTTTCCTGTATCTGCTGTACCTGCAGAAACTGCTGCAGCAAATGTTGCTGCTCCTGCAGCGCCGGTTCTAGATGATCCAGCAACAAATAAAAGGGGCGGTGTTGTATTAAATTGGACAAACTCTTCAAACTTTGATCCAGCAACTTATACTGTACAAATATTTAGAACGGCAGATGATCCACATGGAAATGACAGAACTAATTCTGTTCTTGTAGGAACATCAAAAGGCAATCAGTTTACAGATCCAATAGTAGAACCGGGAGCAAATATTTTTTATTACTGGATACGCTATGCTGTAAATATTCCACAGCAAAGAACTTCAGGAGTTGCACCTAGAGAAATATTTTCTGCTTATCATCCTACGTCTTCTACTGGAGGCAAGTCGTCTACAGCGGCAGGAACTATTGATGGAATGATGATTAGCGATGTCAATGACAATGCTAGTGTAATATGTGATGCTGCAGGAACTCCTCTTAACTTTAATATTACATTTGCAACATTAAAAGTTTTTATTGGTGGAAGTCCTATAAAGTATGATAATACGAGTCCCTATGCAAATAATACTTTCAGAATATCAAATGTAACAGCAACAAATGTAACACAAGGAGCTGTAACTGCTCCTAGTAATGGTACAAATGTTGCGTATAACTCTGCAAATATTAGTGCTATAACTTCAGATACAGGTAGTTTAGAATACACTGTAATAATAAAAAATTCTTTAGGAGAAGAAACTACTCATCAAAAACTTCAAACATTTACTAAAGTTAAAAATGGAGCTTTTGGTAGAACAGTAGAGTTAGCAGCAAGTAAGTATGTTATAAACTACGCTACATCTGGGACAGAATCTGATAGTATTACATTTACTGCTACTGCTAGAAACTTTTCTGGAATTACTCCATATTTTGAATTCTTTGTAGAAGGTAGCAGTAAACAAGCTTCTGCTACGGGGAGCGGAACTCCTCCTACTAAAACATTTACTTTAGCAGATTCTGACGAACCTGCGATTGGTGCAGAGAAAACCATTCTTGTACAAGTACGAGAAGATAGCGCAAGCGGAGACATAGTAGCAGAAGATTCTGTTTCTATTTTTGGTGTACAGGATGGATCTGATGCTATTACTGGCTTCTTAACAAATGAAGCTCATAGTGTAGGCTCCGATTTTATAGGAAACGTAAGCTTAGGCTCTGCAGGAGGTACTTTTAAAGTATTTGTGGGTGGAACAGACGTAACTACGAGTTGTAGTTTTGCTGTTGCTTCAGAGACCGGAGTTGATGTATCTATAAATACTGGTACTGGTGTATATACAGTTAATAGTTTTCCTGATGGAAATGCTTCGGGAAATGCCAGTCTTAACGCAACAATACCTGCTAATTTAGCTCCTAGTGGGAATAATACTGTAATAGGTAAAGTATATACTATTTCTCGTTCAAGAGCAGCTGCTCCGGTATTTACTAATAAACTTAGTAACGATTCACATAGTTTTACTGGATCTACCACGGGCGTAGTATCTTCTACGGATTTAGCGGCCGGCGGAGGCACTTTTCAAGTATTTAAAGATGGTACAAATGTAAATAGTAATTCTGCAATTACTTTTTCAAAAGTTAGTGAAAGTAATATAACAGCTGCTATTAATAGTAGTACCGGTGTATATACAATTTCTGCGTTTACGGCAAGCGCTACAACAGGTAGTGCAGTATTTCGTGCAACTGTAGCAAATACTTTTTCGGGAACGGGAGCCTCTCTTACTTTTGATTTAGAGTATACGTGTTCAAAGGCAAATAAAGGAGTTGATGGCACATCAGGCTCAGGAGTTGCCGAGTTAACTATATACTATCAATATTCTCCTTATGGATCAGGAGGAACAGCTAGTTTTCCCTCTACTCCAAGTACTGGAACTTTTAACTTTGGCACAGGCGTTGTTGCAAGTTTACCCACAGGCTGGTCTCAAAGCGAGCCTGGAACAGGAAGCGCAACTATTACGGTTCAATCTACTACTCTTGCAACTGAATCTTCATCAGGTTCGGGTGTCTCTGGTACTTTAAGTTGGAGTTCTCCTTCATTTGTTAGAGGTGCTCCTGGAAGTACTAACTTTATTTTTATATATTCAGCTTCTCAACCTTCTACTCCTAGTTCTACTGATGTAGCAACAAATAGTGGAATTCCTTCTGGGTGGAGTGATGGAATACCAAGTAATCCAAATGATGGAAGTAAGCTCTGGTCTTCTAAAGGTAAAGTAACTCTTTCAGGCAATATACTTTCTGGCTCAGGTTTAAAACTGGTATATACTTGGGAGACTCCTGTTGTTCATGTTCAGACTAAAACAGATATAAGTCTTGGCAATGTACCTAATACTGATGCAACAAATGCAACTAATATTTCAAGTGGGTCTTTAGGAACTGCAAGAGGTGGTACGGGTCAAACTAACACTGCCCGATTCTTGAACAATAGTATTGGTTTCGGTACTTTAATAGATGGTGAAATAACTATAGCTAGAGGGGGCGGTTACTCTAATGTAACATTATCTGGGTTAGATAATGATTTTATAGGTCTTGGCAATGTACCTAATACTGATGCAACAAATGCAACTAATATTTCAAGTGGGTCTTTAGGAACTGCAAGAGGGGGTACTGGTCAAACAAATACTAGTACATTTTTAAATAATCAAATTTCTATAACTTCTCCTGCTGCTGGAACTATACGAATAGGCCGGGGAGCCTACTCGAACATAGATTTAAGTAATATCAATAATAGTTTTGTTGGACTAGGAAGTGTAATTAATGCCGCTCAGGTAAGAGCAGACTTAAGTGGCGCGCCGGGAGCAATTCTTAATAGTAGTATTTCTTTAACAAAGCAAGGCACAGCAGCAAGACTTTCCGGAACAGGAGTAACTACTCAAGATGTAACATTTGCAAAAGGAGATGTGGGTCTTGGAAACGTACCTAATACTGATGCAACAAATGCCAATAATATAGGTAGCGGATCTCTTTCAACTGCAAGAGGAGGTACTGGTCAAGGAACTAGTACAGCTAACTTTTATAATAGTGGTATTAATATAAGCTCTCCTACAGCAGGAACTGTAAGAATAGCACGAGGAGGGTACTCAACTGTAGACTTAAGTGGTATAAATAATAGTTTTGTTGGATTAGGAAATGTAGATAATAATTCTACTTCAACAATTCGCGGTGGAATAAGTATAAATTCAAATGGAACTCTTAGCGGTGCCGGCGGAGGGCAAGTAACAACATCAGGAATAGGAGCAGAAACTCCTACAGGTGCTCAAAATAGAGTAGATGGTAGACTTTCATCAACAGAAAAGACTAGATTAAATTCAGGAAGCTCCCCAGATAACACAAAGAGTTTTAATAATGCAAGTATTTCAATAAGCAGCGCAGGTGTACTTTCTGGAGCAGGTGGAGGAACTGTTACAGCAGGCGGTTTAGGGGCCAATACCGATTCAACTGCAACCATTCGTGCGGGTACAACTAAAGCAAATGTAGGATTAAGCAATGTTGCAAATGTAGACCAAACAAATGCTGCAAATATTACTTCTGGTACACTAGCTTCAGGAAGAGGCGGAACGGGTATTACAAATTTTAGTAATAGTACTCACTTAAACTCAAATACTACAAAGAGTCAAGTTGGATTAGGAAATGTAGACAATTTAAGTTCAAGTTCAATTAGATCAGGAACAACTACTTTTTCAACAGATAAAGCTACTTCCGTATTTTGGTCTAACTTGGCAGGTAACATGACACCTAGTTTTACTACTTATGATGTTACTATTACTTGGAGGGATGGAAATCAGAGCAGTTTAGGAACTACTGTAATAAGAGTTAGTCGAGGAACAACAGCGCTTAGTGCAGCAGCCCAAGTAAGTAATTCAGCCGGAGCCAGTGTTAGTCTTGGTGGCGCAACTTCTTCTGGATCAACTCAAACAACTACAGTTACAAAAAATAGTGTGGTCGTTAAAGTTACTGGCTTTATAATTAACGGGTCCAATTGGTCTGTTAAATAGGGCTAGCCGCCCAGACCAAAAGGCCCCACAAATAGGAAGGGTAGGCAAACTTATAGGAATTAAAATGTCATTCAAAGTAACAGGCGAAAATATATATTTCAGAAAACTCCAAGAGGCAGATTTAGCTACTCTTATGTCGGCAATTGACTTTAATGCTTTTGGGCAAGTTCCCAATGATAACGAAAATAAATATATATGGTATACTGGAAATAAATTTAATGAAGCAGCAGTAAGTTCGATAAGTTCTGGTCTTGCTTCCGATTCGATGGGCAGAATGTTTCTTACAATATGTAAAAAGAGTGATGATAGTATTATAGGCTATCATATACTTGAATATTTACCAGAAAAAAGAATTGAATCTATTTTTTCAGCAATAATTACTTCTGCAAGAAATGGAAGCTTTTATAAAGAAGCAGGCATACTTAGACACAAATTTTATTTTGAGGGGCTTCAAGCAATCTCTGCAAGAATGAAACTTCCAAAAGATTTTAGTCATTATTTAGATACTCTTTATACAGAAACAGAGTATGAAGAAGAAATCGATTATCATGGAAACTGGAGATGGAGTACAATATCTTCTTCAAATTGGACAACTTGGATAGCTTCTCAGGATACTTATAAAAATCAAAATTACACACTAACTTGGTAAGGATACAATGACAGCACTAATAGCATATAGATATACTAATGATAGAATTTATGTTCAAGCAATGAGAAGAATTTCTTCTGATAAAGAAGTAGTTCCTACTGCTCGAATAGATTGGAGAGCAGACGGAGTTGTTGATTATGAAGAGTGGGACTATGCTTATGAACAGTGGGTTGATGAAATGGAATTACAGAATCTGCATATATATGGAGCAAGAGAGCCTACAAGAGAACAAGTAGTAGCTGCAGGGCGTTCTTTAGAAGATAATAGTGTTTATCCGCCCCCAGGCACTAATCCGTTTTATTTAGTAGAAACTATGTGGGAATGTGGAACCGATAAATTTGTTGGATTTTCTAAAACATGGATGAATCAAACCCATGCAGAGCATGAAGTTACCTGTATTGTTCCCGAAATGAGAGGTAACGGTTATCATACTGATTTTAATATATTATCTCCAAAGTCTTGGTTTCACTATAATGGGGGAGAAACTACAACTCTTTATAGCCCAAAAGATTTAACTCCTTCAGATAAGCTATACTGGGCAAAGCATGTTATAGGAAAAGAGACGTATAAAGAAAGAGATGATAGAGTGGATAGAGTAGCTTATGTTAAAGTAGATGTAACTAAACAAGATTATATAGATTTTATGGACTTACCTGAGAATCATGTGTATCGAGATGAAACGTTTAGAATGCAGAGATGGCTAGATCCCTAACAAACCTTAAGAAAAATAATTCTTGACTCCTCACGTCCCCTTTGATATAATTTCATCATGGAGAAATTGAAATGAGTGCAGCAAACCACGACCTAGTGATTGACCAAGGATCGACTTTTGTGATTGACTTAACAATCAAAGAGTCTGGATCCTTGAAAAACT
>Ga0163179_10001381_pt1 | contig 17280 bp, 25 predicted proteins | sample AtlANTMetagenome_FD_109643 | JGI IMG/M metagenome (GOLD analysis project Ga0163179, IMG submission 109643) | Marine eukaryotic phytoplankton communities from the Atlantic Ocean - Atlantic ANT 2 Metagenome | ecosystem: Environmental > Aquatic > Marine > Oceanic | place: North Atlantic Ocean... | reverse complement strand
TTATTTTAACTCTTTAGTACCTTTAACGTACCTTCTTCGATTAAACGTTGGATGGTGTGCTCACCCATTGTTAGGGTGGTGCCATCCTGATAATAGATTAAGTAATTTTGACGCCATTTAATCAGAGGTAAATCTATATCCATAGTACCGGCCTTGTAAATGTTCACAACGATACCAATTTTATTCACGTCCATGATCAATGACCCGACTTTAATTTCTTCCACCTCCAAGTATCTCCTGTATTCTTTCCTTGGTCAGAAAACTAACCCTCGAAACAAATACATAGTTCTCTAATCCTTGAGGAACAATAGGGCCGTGACCAACAAGGATACCTGTGACGGTGCCACAGACCTTCCCTTGTTTATCAAAGACCACTGCCCCCGACGATCCGTACCACGCATTTGCTTGTAGCATTAGTGTATCTGTTCTTGATTTTGAAACAAATGCTTTGGTGAGAATATACTCGAGTTCTGATGGGTTGGAAGTGTAGTATAAGGTTTGCCCCACAATATTTGGGTTGGCATTAACCTTATACGGAACAGCTTGGGTCGATACCAACTCCGCATCTAATTTTAAAATTGCCACATCTTGGCTTTGTTCAGAGAACACAACAGTAGCCCCCACTCTGTTGCCATTCCTTTCTTCCACAAAGACCGCAGTGGAATCATTAATGTTATGAGCGGCGGTCATAATAAATCTTTCACCTCTGAGTTTAAAGTAGTTTCCACTACCATGTCCTGAGAGTTCCCCCTTGACAGATATAACCTTGACCGCCGATGACATAGAATACGCAGTTCCAGTTGAAATTCTGTCGTGTACTGGACTGTGTAAATTTACTTCAGTGTGTCCTCCGTTCTCTGGTGAATAAGACGCACTGCACCCCGTTGCTAACAATATAAATAAAGCTTTTATCCCAAACATAAAAAGCCCCCCCTATTAGTATATAGGGGCGGGCTCGGTTGTTTCCTACGTGTGTGGCGTTTATTTTTTCTCGGTGTCTCCCAAATGCTCCAATAAAGCATCAAAGCCACCAATGAAAATATTGTTCGAATCTTCCACTTTCATAACAATTGGAACAGTTTTATGGTTATATTGTGTCGCTAGATCCAACAATTCTTCCTGTCGGTCGTCCATCGAGTAGTAGGTATAACTTATTCCTCTTGACTGTAAAAGAATTACTGCGTTCGTGCAGAAAGGGCACTTTGTTCTTCCGTATACAATAAACATCATCAACCCCGCAGTATCTTTCGTCTGCCGAGAGACTTGTTTAGTTTGGACTCAATGAGACTTGGGTCACCAACAACAATAAACCGCGTCGAAGAGTCGCCTTCATTCACAGCGATGTTTGTAAAAGTAGTTACTGGATTAAGTCCCAAGTTGATCTTGCCTTCTCTCAAGGCCAGAGAATATTCAACATGTTCTGAGATATGGACAATGTGGTCAGGATTTATGTAGACTGTATTCAGGGTGAAAGTATCCCCTTTCTTTTTAATCTGTATCAGTTCTAGCATGCTTTTATCTCCTTAGCGCCTTGGTAATGTTTTAAGTCGGCTTGTTCAAAATTCCACACTCCATCGGCACAAAGGACTTCACACTCTCCATTCCAAGAGTAGCCCTTAAAGATACCGAGCATCGGAATCTTAGTCATACTCAAGGACATTGGGAAGATTTGCAGCTGCTCTTTATCGTTAACCCATCTTCTTGTGTTAGACGGAATCCAGATCAAAGCGCCTCTAGCAAATAAATCAATTGTCATCTTATTCACCTCCTTCTTCATTTTCAATTGGAGAAGAAGTCTTTGTTACGGGGTCCCACCTTCTGGGTGGAAGAGGGGGCGGCTTATTGGCTAAGGCTTCTGCGATGGCGGCTTCTTGCTCAGCTTCCTGTCGTTTAAGCTCCTCTTCTTGTTTTATTAATTCTTCTTCCAAAGCTTTCTTGGATGCTTGTTCAGCATAATATTCGTTAACACCAGTCAACATTGAGTGACACTCTGCAAGAACTGTATCGGCTTGGGCCAATCTCCTTCTTGATAGGTCTAAGTATTGAACCGCTAAGTCCAGTTCTTCCTCATTGCCAGACAACAAGTTACAAATTGCCTCAAACGATAGCAATGATCTCCTAACTTCATCAATGGCTGGTTCTAATAATTCTCGAGTTCGACCTGCGACTGAATCTAGATCGACTGTATGTGTAATTTTGACTTTCATTTATTCCTCCAGATGTGTATAACATTGGAAAGATAGCCTAAATAGTCTATTCTTTCACAATTGCAAAATTAGTTGTGATCAAGGTTGAAGCAACAGACACAGCATTTTTCAATGCACATGTCGTTACTTTTACAGGATCGATCAGTCCTGTATCAAAAGCATTTACCATTTCCCTCTTCATGAAATCGTAGGCATGGCCGCTCTCAGAATCTCTGACCTGTTCCATAATAAGATCGGGACTCTCGCCAGCGTTCAAACACATTTGTCTCAGCGGTGCCAGCACAGAACATCCCACCACAGATCCACCAAGAGCCTGTTCATCATTGTCATAGTCCACCTCCACGCTCTTTAGGGCGTGCAGTAGGGCCGCACCTCCACCAGATACAATACCTTGTTGTTGGGCCGACCTGACGGCTTCTAAGGCATCTTCAATGCGGTGTTTTTTCTCAATCATTTCAATCTCAGTGGGAGCACCAACGCGGATGACAGCGATACCACTAGCAAGTCGAGTGATGCGTTCTTGAATGCGCTCGCACTCCTTTATACTGTCAGTTTGTTCAATCTCCACTTTCAGTTTGTCTATTTGCGTGTCAACCCCTGCTTGATCGCCCTTGCCGCCCACAATCGTTGTAAGCTGCTTAGAAATATTTATTTTCTTACATTGGCCAAAGTGCTGAAGCCTTACGTCCTTTAATTGGACACCGTCCTCTCTTGTAATAAAGGTCGCTCCTGTTGACAGGCAGAGATCTCTAAGGATCCTCTTACGTTCTTCACCATATCGAGGTGCTTTGATAGCGGCAACCTTCATTGAACCGCGTTGGGTATTCATTATCAATGCTGCCAGTGCTTGTTCAATAACTTCATTGGCGATGATAACTAGCGGGCGTGTCTCTCTTGCAGCCAACTCCAGCGCAGGTAAAATCTGTTCGATGTATTCTACTTTCTCATCTGCAACTAGTAGAAGTGGGTTGTCATAGTCCACTGTACCTGTTCTCTCGTTGTTCACAAAAGCGTTAGCACAGTAGCCAGAATCAAACCTGAAGCCCTCAATCAAATCAAGAGAGGTCTGCATGGACCGTGCTTCTTCGATGATTACAGCGCCATCTTTACCTACACAATCAACTGCTTGACCAATCAGTTTGCCAATGGTTGCATCGTTGTTAGCAGAGATAGTTGCAATATGTTGTATATCCTCTTTGGAGCGAATAGGGTGGGCATCTTCGGTCAGTGTGTCAACCAAAGCATCACAAATCTTATCCATGCCTCGCTTCAGTTCGATAGGAGATACGCCAGTGGCGATGTATCTCTGCGACTCTCTGATGATAGAACGAGACAAAACAGTAGCGGTGGTGGTTCCATCGCCTGCTAGGGTAGCAGATTGCTCTGCTGCTTGCTTAACGATCTGTGCTCCGACATTCTCGAAGGGGTCGTCAAGTTCAATAAACTTAGCAACAGTGACTCCGTCCTTTGTGACAATTGGAGTATCCTGTTGCTTATGATACAAAATAACATTTCGACCTTTCGGTCCGAGGGTGGAGCCAACATTGTCAGCTAATGTATCAACACCCTTTAAGATTTTCTGACTCAAGGTGAGTCCGTTCTCATAATACTTATTCACTATTCCTCCATGTTAACATATACAATATAACCTGTTTTAGGCTATTTGTCAAGTATTTATTTAAGTTTTTCGTCTTGCTCAACTGCCGTGCTTAATCTATCAAATGCAGACCGTGCTTGCGTACCAGCACTGTGGTCGTTTTCAATATACAGTTTTGTAAGTAGTTGTGAGAAGAGATTTAAACTTTCATATATCTCGAACACCGGCACGTTCAAGGCTTCAGTTAGTATATCTGCTTTTTCTCTCAACTGTTCCGCTGAATAGATTGGAAGCATCCCAATCGTTCCACCTTGTTGCTTGCTGTATGCATGCACGTATGCATTCGCAATATAGAACTGTGATCTGGCATTTTCGGCTCCAGACATCCTCTCTTGTGCTATTGTCATAAGAGTCTTTCCCTTGATAACAACTTTGTTTTTAAAGAATTCCTCATCAATTGTAAAGTATTTAAGATCTACATGAGTCGGGTTACCCTTGGAGCCAGCCTTGTATCCAATGATATAGATGACTGGTCTGCCTTCTTCTATGACTGTCTTATAAAGATTGTCTATGCTGCCTTTGATGGGTTTACCATCGGCAAGCAGCTTAAGAGAGACAGGTTTGGTTGGTAAGTCTTCTTCATCAGTTAAGATCTCGATATCTTGAATGACAGTGCCGCCGAGAGCGGACCCCTTCAAGACCAAAGCCATGAAGTTCTCAAATAGGTAACCAGAAGACTGTGCCTCGAAAGATGTTAAGATGCTGGAGAACATTTCCATAATACTTAACCTTGCAATAATTTCTCGCACATCGTTTGGGCAAGTCTCCGCAGTACAATCAACTAACTTAATCAACCTTTGAAGCCTCTCTTCAACCGAGCCTGTTTGAGCTAAGCCTGCTAATTGAAACAGTGATACATCAAGTCCGCTGGATGGGTTCTTGCCCCAATTTTTATTTAATTGCAGCTTCGGATAGGGCACAGCAGGTATTGCCTTGGATGCCTCAAGTGGCGGTTGCTGTTCTTCGTTGACAAGTTCTAAGTTCAACTTGCCACCGCCAAGAACTTCCGATATCAATTGATCTAATTTATTTAATTTATTCACAAGAGTCTTCCTCTTTCTTGTTAAATAGTTCATTTAGATCTAAACCAGCACAATCAATTTTGCCTTTAGTTAAATGATAGTGGTGAATAAACCCCCTGTATTTTCCAGAGGATGCTCCCCTATAGGTAGTAGTAACAGTCGGTGATTTCAGTGGGATATCACAGGCTTCTGATACAGCTTCCCACAATGCCTTGAGAGCATCTAATTGCACGGGGTAGAAGTCGGTGAAGGGTTTAAGTGTTTGGCCGTGTACCTTTGCACCTTTCATTATGGGGCGCTCTTCCCCAACATGCTTCTTGTACCAAGGCTGATACTTCTCGTAATATGCATTCGAGATCTCGACTCCGACTGAGCGGTTATTCCAGCGTGATGCTCCAGCGTGCAGAGCGATGTGGTTCATGTCGAGGTGCTGTCGGATTGTTCCATCGTTGTCAATGGTGAAGTGGATACTAAGCCCTCGTCGATTAAGTACGTTGAAGCAGGACTTTGCGTTAAGGCAAACGTCCCAGTGAGTAACTCCAAGGTCAATCTTTCTTTTCGAGAATTGTTTCTTGTATCCTTTAGTAAAGGCCATACCTCCATTGTTGAATGGCAAGACAACCTTATCCCATTTGATTGGAACATAATCATTACAATACAATAGGAACGACTCGCCATTGGTTGTGCGAATCTCATCAGGATAATAGTCCTCTATATCTCTTTCTCTCTCTGTCCAGATTCTTCTGAACGTGTTTGGTCCACAGAGCCCATCGGCTTTTTCACCAATAGACTTCTGGAATTGTGTAATCTTCTTGACCAACACTTCATCGAATTCTGTGGCTCCAAACCAGTCAGGCTCCCAGCCCAACTTCAAAGCAGAACTTTCATTATAAAACATCTTATCCATCTGTTAACTCCTATAATATTTTGTCAGCAATCCCATATTCAATTGCTTCTTGCGCTGTTAAATAAACATTCACCTTGCGATCAAGCAGTTTATTTAATTGTCTCTTTGTCATACTGGTCTCTTGTACCAGTGCATTTGTGTAGCTGTCTTGAAGCTGCTGGATGGCTTCCATTTCGTTCTGTAGGTTGTGCAGCTCTCCAATGTTACCGGCTGTTACTGCGTGGATCATTACTCGACAGTTCTTGCCGATGTATCTGTGTCCTTTCGTACCAGCGGCGAGTAGTAGAACACCCGCAGACATAACCTTACCAAGTCCAATAGTGTGCAGTTCGCATGACTCTTTTGCTTGGCTGAGAATGTCATAAAAAGAAAACATATCATCGGCGGCACCGCCATAGGTTGAAAGATACAGCTTCATTGGCTTGAGGTTACCATCCTCGTCGTATGAGTTGGGTGCTGCCGCTTGGGTCATCATGATCGTGCCAACAATCAATTCTTGTATTTTTTCCTCATTTACCTCACCATAGAGCATCATGGTTCTAAGGTCAGGCTGAGAATTCATGAGCCCTTCAAGTGCTTCGCTTAGTGAAGTACCTGACTCTTCCTCTTCTTCTACTTCCTCTTCTTTCTTTTTCTTTTTATCGAACATAGTCACTCCTTTGGTTGTTTTCTATGTGTTTCATCATTTGATCCCAATTTTTAAATTCAATATGATGTTTAAAAGGTTTGGGATAGTTCGCTATCATTATGTTGACCATATCTTGTTGAATTGCATCTATGGTGCGTTGGTCCTGAATTCTCATTGTCTTCACCTTGTTGCTTTCGACTCCCATCATGTTTAAAGATTTATACTTTATCTCCAAAAAATCGCCAACTTGTTCTGAAACGAGTTTGGAACAACACATTAAAGCATAGCCCATATACTTAACCATATAAGAGGTTCTACCCAAGTTCAAGATAAATGAATAAACAGCGTGGCCGGTCCAGCCAATAAGAAAAGTTAATATTAATACTATTGTTTCATGTTCCATTTATTCTCCAAAAAAAAGACAGCTTCGTGAATCAAAGAATGACCCCCTCTGCTGTCTTAATATAACACAAATGATTGCAATTGTCAACTAAATTATTCTGAATCTTTCTTGGCTTCTTTGGCCTTCAGGATTCTCTCTGCGACTCGTCGTGCAACTTCTTGGACCATTTGCTCTTCGCTACTGGCTTCCATCATTGCAGGCTCTTCATCGTCAACAGGCGCATCCACTTCAGGGGCGGGCTCATCCATTGGCTCAGGCATTGGCTCGTCCATTGGCTCTTCCTCGTCGCCACCTGCAACCAAGGGGCGAAGCATGTCACCAAGTTCTACGATTGCGCTGGCCATTTCAGGAGTAATATCTACTTCTGAGCCGCCCATTTCAGCGTCGGGCTCAGGGTCCATGTCCATAGGAGGTTCGTCACCGACAGGATCGGCATCTTCGTCCTCAGCAGCGTCGAGTTCGGGGGCTTCTTCACCCTCTTCCTCATACATGCCTTCGTTGACATCTTCCTCATTGACCGTGGCTTCAGCAGACTCTTCCACTTGCTCTTCTTCAATATAGTTTTCACTAATGAAGTTAGAGATCGTAGTAGGCTTGTGGTTCACCAGTTTCATAAATTGGCGAACAGTCGCCTCGTTCAAAGTTTTCTTTGACATAATAAAAAATTCTCCTTTAAAAGATTCTATCAATAAATAGAACAAAAACTCGCAAATTACTCAAAAAAAGTTATAAATCTGGATGTTCTTCAGCAATTAAATCAAATATATTCTCAAGCTCTTCGTCTTTAAGACCAAACTTGGTGACAAGGTGATTCTTGGCTTCCTCTTCCTTCTCTATAATTTTCAGCGATCTTTTCTGTCCTACACTATTATTTAGTTTGTATTCACTAATAAAACTCATCACATTCGCATCTTTTTCAAGATAAGCTGTAATATATGCACGAAAAAATTCAGCTTGGGATAATCCGTCCCTCTCAAGCTGAATTCTTAATTTCGCGTGTCTACCATCCGTATCGTCAAAAGCAATCCTTTTTTTATTTTTCATTGTTAGCTTCCTCTATTAGTTTGAAAAAGTGTGTACGCTTTGGGAAATGCAACTCAATGTAGGTTGTTTTTGTTGGCCAGATGTATATTTTCTCATTAGTCTCCTTAAATAGTGTTCCGATTATTGTCCAGTTGGAATTCTTACAAAATACTTTGACTTTCATGTCCCGGTGGAACCGAAGCCGCCAGAGCCTCTGGAAGTTTCTTCAAGTTCTTCAACCATTTGGAACTCAATCTGCGGATAAGGCAAAATAATTATTTGTCCAATTCTGTCTCCGATTTCATATATCGGTTGGTTTGAATTGCCAGCAAACTTAAGTATAACCTCGCCACGATAACCAGAGTCAACCACGCCAACAGAGTTTCTTAACGAAAGTCCGGTCTTGGATACTGACGAGCGTGGGAATAGCAACCCCACATGCCCTTCGGGAATCTCAAAAGCCAAGCCAGTGCGATAAACATAGTTTCCATGATCATCAGTGGCGAAGTCTGTCGCGTGCAAGTCCATCCCGGCATCGCCGGGCTTGGCATACTTTGGTATATGAGCGTCAGGATGCACTGCTTTAATCCTCACTATCATTAGTTTCCTCCTGTGGCTGTTCTTCTTTCGCATTCTCTGCAACGTTGATAAAATTCAGAAGTGTATCGAACTTAACGAACGTTGTTCGAATCTTATCCATAGACTGCTCCATTTGCTCCTTGGTGCCGTCGCCATAGTCATCCTCACCATAGGCAGAGAGAAACGAGTTAAAGACCTCTGCGAGGGCATAGGAGGCGATTGCAAGGTCTTCCTTGGTAATGCCTGCTGTTTCTTCTTGTGGGTCATTTGTGACGTTCATTTTGCCCCCTTAAGACTCTCATATACATCAATGAGTGCGCCGATATCGATCTCGTCTTTCAAGAGGCGATATGCTTTGACTGTAAGGCTAATATCTTCCTTGGTAAGCCACCCGTTTTCGGTGTACTCTGTCTTAAGTTCTCGCTTCTGTTCTTTGTAAGGTTCCATTGCATCCTCGATAGCCTTCATCGACTGAATGTAATCGACCATGTGGTCCTCTTTCTCTTTATCAATAACGTCATTGGCCTCGGCCGTCATGACAATCTCGTCTTTGTTATGTAGTGTCAACATATTTCCTCCTTTGTTGATAATAATAATATAACACACTCGGTCTCACTTGTCAAGTTAAAAGTGAAAGATTCTAAACTTGTGCCCAAGCTCTTTTAGCATCGGCTTGTAGTTCATCTTGAATTGCAACTGTCCTGTTGATCGCTTGGAATACATAGTGATGTTACCAAGACAAAGGTTTTGGTTCTTCTCTTTCTTTCCAAAGTACACGGTATTGTCACCCATAGCATACTTGACCACAACATCAATGGGGGCAACAAATAAATGTTTTGCCTCTTCGTTTACTGCTGTGATCGCAAAGTAGTTTGGTGCGATACTTGGGTCGGTGCCCTTAAACAAATCATTAAATACTTTCTCGTAATTTGCCCTGAAGAAGAATTTTATATATTCGTGATAGGGTTCAAAGAATTTATCCTCAAAGTATAAACCTTTTTTCTTGCCTTCAACAATAAGGTTGCCACAATAAACATTCAAGCATCGCTCGACAGTATCATCAAAGCCCCACTTCTTTTTATATGAAGCGATGGTTGACTTGTGAATATGCCCAAAGCCATTGTGATCCTCAGCCATTAGCCGCTTGCATGAGATCATTTCTTGATCTGGTAATTTATTGGTGTAAAAAAATTTTTGGAAGCAAATATCTGCTTTCGTGGATCCTCCAATACGAAACGCGCTGAAGTCTTTATGTATGGTGGGATCCCATCCAAGGTGCATAGCAAAAGAGTTTAGGCAATCTGGTCCTCCGTGCGTTAGCAGGTTCGCCACCCATTGTTCATTTGCTATCCCGACCCTCGCTATCTCTGAGTGGTCCATGCTCATCCCAATAAGACCCAACTTGAGTTGACACGCCCATAGGTTGAGAAGCCCCACTCAAGTGAATACTTCGGCCTAATCATGTACGGCCTGTTCAAGTGAATGAAATCCTTTTCAGGGTCAACAGACCAGCAGCGAATCCTTGTCTCAGCAGAGTTTGAATCAATCACCGTCACGACATAGAAGTTCTTGCCGTTGCGGGTTTTCTTCTTCTGAATCTTTCTTGGGATACACCAGCAGATCTGCAAGTCTGCATCGTATTCGGAGATATCAGGCACATGCAGTTCCTCAAGCTTATTCTGAATGCGATCGGTCACAACCATCGACATGGGGAAGATACCGGTGAGGTCAGCAATATGTTGAATGCGTTCCTCTTCCGTATAACTACCCTCGGGTCTGTAGGTCACAATGTTCTCGTCCAGCTTCTTCTTACTTCGTGGTCGATCAAGACACACGGCAGTCCAGAAGTGTTTATCACCTGTGAACCTGTCATCCATTAGATCATTAAGGGCACCAGCACGGGCAAGAACATCAAGAGCCTTCTTGTTGAACTTACTGTACACCACCTCTTCATGAAACAACAACTCTTCTACTGAGTTGAAAGGACGATGCATCAATACTTGCTCAATGGCTTTCTCCCCCAAACCTTTAATGGTTGTCAGTGGTGCGACCAAGGTTCCGTCATCAAGAATGTTCCACGTCATACCAGAGTGGTTGACGTTCAGTGGTTTGATGTTGAATCCGTGTTGCTTAGCAAGGTTGATGGCCTTCTCCTTACGTGTCTCCGGTTCCTTATCCAAGAAAGCAGCAGTCCACTCAGTCTTGTAATAGTTACACAGCCATGCACACTGATAAGAGATAACAGAGTACGATACGGCGTGTGACTTATTGAAGCCATAGCCTGAGAAGTATTCAAAGGTCTGCCACAATCGCTTTGCCTGACGGTCAGCGATACCCTTGGCAGTACAGCCACGGATAAACTTCTTGAAGATAGTATCCTTGACCTCATGGCCTTTGCCTGTACCTTTCTTGGTCAGGATCTTACGCAATAGGTTGGCCTCATCCATCGTGATGCCATCACCCAAGTTGTAAGCCAACTGAGCGATCTGCTCTTGAAAGATTAGGAACCCGTGTGTCTCCTTGGTAATCTCGCGCACTTCATCATTTAGATACTCAACACTGTCAGGGTCACGGACTGCTTGAGCAAATGCCTTATCCACACCAGCCGAGAGTGGGCCCGGTCGATAGATAGAAGTGATAGCGGCCAAGTCGATAATACTGGTTGGTTGAACCTGTGAAGCAAACCGTTGTGCGCCTTGTTCTGTAAACTGGAAGATCCCAATCCACTTCTCATTATGAAAGATGTTCTTATACACATCTTGGTCATTGAGGTTGATTACATCAGGGTGAAGGTTCTCATCGTAGAACTTCTTAATGTCTGCGAACGTTGGTTCATCAACACCATGATGACGTTGCAAGACCTTTGTGATGCAGTCCTCAATCATACGGAGTGTTGATAGCCCAAGGATATCAAACTTGATAAAGCCCATTGGCTCAAGCTGTCGAACGTTCTGCCCTTCGGACCAAGGAGTCTGTCGAACACCCTTGGAAGAGATAAGAGGCATGTATTTATCAAGACCCTCACCAATCACAACGCCGCCAGCATGACGTGAGCAGGAACGATAAGAGCCCTGCAAAGATACAACGTGCTCTTTGACCTGTGGATACTTACGGAAGAACTTCTGTAGTGTCTCCGAGTACTGAATGACTTCTTCAAAGGTAGGTGTATACACACCAGCCTTGATGCCGTGTGCTTTCTTGGCAAGAGGTGTGGCCTCTGCCAGCATACGACTGGTCACAGTATTTACTTCCTGAAACTCGATGTCATAGAACTTTGAGATATCTTTGATAAGCGAGCGCAACTGTAGTGTATTCCAGTTAGAGATAGGAACAACAGTCGAGTCACCCCACTCATTGATAAGATGTTCCTTCAAGACCATAGGGTCTGACACATCGTAATCAATATCAGGATAGTCTGTGGCGTCGGAGCGCAGGAAGCGTGAGAACAGAAGTCCATACTTGATAGGGTCAATCTGTGTAATGCCAAGAGCATAAGCCACCAGTGAACCAGCAGCAGAACCTCGACCGGGACCAGATAACTGTAGTTCGTCGGTCTTGGTCACAATGGCTTTCATAGTCAAGAAGTACTTGGAGAAGCCACGGTCAGCAATAACCTTCAACTCATGCTCAATGCGAGACACATACTCTGGTTCAATCTTGTCGATCTCATTGAGACCATCAAAAGAAATCTTCTTCAGATACTCATCTTCATCCATGCCAGCAGGAACGACAAACTCAGGGAGCCTAACATTATTATCAGGCATGAAGTCTTCAACGCGGGTAAAAGCGATATCATAAGTTTCTTCAATACTTCTTCTAACAAGGTCATCGTCGTATTCCACCCCGCAGTGCTGCGAGTAATTAGTATAGGACTCCCACATTTGCTCTCCGTTCTTAGGATAAAGTTCATATTCCATTTCTTGAACGGATAATGGCAGTTCCATGTCTAACCATTCGGGTTTACCCTTACCAAGCCAGCCAAGACGCTTATACAGTTCACGATCTTTCCACGCATCGGGTGTGGGATAGTGAGAATCAGCAGTGGAAACAAGCTTGATGTTGTACTCTTCGTGAATCTGAATGATGTATTTGTTTAACTCATGCTGTTCAGGTACGTTATTCCATTGTAGTTCGCCATACCAACGATCTCCAAAGATTCCAATCATCTTCTCAGTCATGTCACGCATGCAGTCTAGAACGGCCTCAGAACCCTCGTCACGCTTGCTCCAGTAGCACCCAGCATAGATACCCCCAAGACAAGCAGAGAGAGCAATGACACCCTCATTATAGCGGCTTAACAGGTCAAAGTCAATGCGTGGTTTGCGATAGTAGTAGTCACCATTATATGACTCGGACACAAGCTTAAAGATGTTCTGTAGTCCTGTCTCGTTCATGGCAATAAGAACCAGATGGCGGGTGCGGTTGATGTTACTCAGGCCACCACTTTTAGACTCACCCTCACTCTCAATGTTTGTACCAGAGCGGTCCTTGTCAATCTGCTTCGAGAGCTTCTTGTCAGCCTTGTAGCGTTCAAGTTCAACTCTCCAATCTTCTACTGAAGGGATAAAGTAAGCCTCAACACCAAAGATCGGCTTGAAGTCTTTACCCTGTTTCTTCATCTTGTTTGCATGAAGTACCTGATAAGCAAGACCATTCATGTTACCATGATCAGTTAATGCCAATGCCTCGCATCCGTTTTCGAATGCATAGTCCATGTGTTCTTGTGGGTAGCCAAAGCCATCGAATGGCGAGCCAACTCCTGAATGTGCGTGTAAGTTTACAAACTTCATATTATCCTCCGTTGTCGTTTCCTATAATATAACACATTGCGGACGGCTTGTCAAGAGGATTCTGTAAGTTTCTCCAACTTATGCTGCTAGTCTTTCTTCAACGGGGTCAAGCTTGTCAATTTGTTTAATAAAGTTGGCCCACTTTCTAGATGCAAAGAGTTGTTCTCGACGAGCAAGCACGTCCCTGATTCTATCTTTAAGTATATCTGAAAGGTCGATACGCTTCAGCAAATCGTCGTATGTTAGCGAACACTTTACAAACTGGTTTGCATTAGCTGAAAGGAACTGAAAGTTTTTTAAACCGTCTTGGCCTCCAGCATTAATGGGAAAGACATGGTCTATCTCGTAATGAACTCTTGTCTTGTGCCAAAGGCAATAGCCTGTACCGGGTCGATTCCATACACCATTTAACTCGTCACCTTTAGTCTGGAGCCAATGAGTGCATCTATAGTCCTGTGTTTCGAATATCATGCGAATGTACTTTGTAATAAGCATATCATTCTTAGCAGTGTTGACGTAGCCAAGCTCTTTAAACTTCTTCTTGACTCTGCGATGTAGCGAAAGCAATTCTTCTTGTCCTGCCTTGCTGTTCTGGTCAAGGCCATCGAGGTGTTCTCGTAAAGTCATTTTGCTTGGGTATCTTTTGTTGCTCATTGAAGCCTCCTTTAATCAGATGCTTATAATATAACAAACCCCTCAACATTTGTCAAGGGGTTTTTTGTAAAATAAATAAAATATTTATTTAATCTTGATTTGTACAGCGTTTTTCTCAGATCTTTGTGGGATCTTAATGACAAGCAAACCATTCTCGAAGCTAGCTTCTGACTTAGAAAGATTCAACGTGTTGTTGTAATCAACAAAGGTCTTTGTGAAAGATCTCCGTGCAATACGTCTTGGTGGTCTTTCATCTGGCTTCACTTCTGTTTCGTGGCGAATCGAGATAGTATTCTCTTTGACTTCGATCTCCAAGTCATCTTTGTTGAAACCGGCCAATGCCATTTCAATAACCTGATTGTCGTCTCCGTCACGGTAAACGTCAGTCAGAGGATACCCATCCGTTGTTCGCTTGACCAAGGGGCGGGGGTCTTGGAAGAACTGCTCGAACAGTTGATCGAATGCGGTTCGGCCCAATACCGCAGGGGCTCTTAGTGTAATATTAGTCATTTTGTTTTCTCCTTATATAAGCAAGTTGACTTGATGTAGTGACCCTTTCGGCGTCACACTATAAATATAATCACATCTAAAAAGTTGTCAAACATCACTTAACAAATAGCTGTACTCCGATCAGCATCACGCACAGTAAAAAAGATATAATATTCTTTGTAGTTAAGGGACTCTCGCCAAAGAAATACCATGTCAATGGGATGAACACCATGTAGCCTGTGGCGAACCCTAAGAACCTTGCGACCCACAAGGCTTCTGTTTGCTCATAAACAGCTTTCGTGCCGTAAGCAAACAATACCCCAACAATAGGACCAAGCACCAAGGAAGTCAAGACTACATGCTCTGCTAACCACTTGTGTATGAGAAGCCCATTTGTTTGAAACCAAGCGAGGGTCTGAGCCAGTGTGTACATCAGCATCCCAATGATTATATGATTCACTGCGCCTCCAGAAACTTAACCATTTCAATGGTGTAGTATTCTTTGACTATTCTCTTGTCCTCAAACAGATAAACGGTCAGGACTGTGGGTACGAAGTCATCGTTCTCATTTAGTACAATACCCAACTCCATTGGGTCATCGCTATGCTGAGCTACATCTACTAGTCTACCGATATAAGTTTTTTCCATTCCATCCCTCTATCTTTTTATTATAACACGTTACGACTCACTTGTCAACAAAGTTTTTTAATCTTAGCTGTCCGTCTTTTATTAGCACATAGGTTGAGTGCTCGACCCAGTCGCCAGTGTTAACATATGTTTTAATTATTTCATCTTCGTTCACCCAAATTACTACTTCGGGCATGTGGGTGTGTCCCATTATAAAAACATCTGCATCTTTATTCCACTGCATGATGTCCCACACTCTTCTTAGTTTTCTTTTCTTTTGTTTGTAGCCAACCCACCATGCGGCGAGATTCCATTTAAATACTCTCTCTAGTAAATCGTGAAAGATCGATACCAAGTTCATTGTAAAGCGCCAGTGAATAATCCCTGTTTCATATTTGTCACCATGCTCAATACGATACTTACGATTACCATATTCAAACTCGTAGTTTTCTACAAATTGAATACCAGCAACCGTTTGTCCTATAAACTTTCTGAATGCTATATCGTGGTTGCCCACAACATAAATAATCTTTTTACCCTCCTTGTTGAACTGCGCTATGTCTTGGAGCAGTTGTGCGCTATGTTCTGTAAAGGACGGGATCTTAATGAAGTCTACAATATCTCCCGCAAGAATGATCTCATCAAAATGCGTGGAGTGAAAAAGGCTGTGTAACTTTGACTCCTTAGAATATAAAGAGCCCATGTGTACATCTGATACTACTAAACGGACATAGTCTTCCATATAGTAATTAGACTACAGGACAATATGGGTCGAACTTTCTGTCGCCCCTGCCGGTGACTGCTTTACAAAGGCAGAGTAGGCTTGAAGTTCACGCAAGTTTCTTGCGCCAGAGTAGGAAAAACCACTACGAATGCCACGCTCTAAATCCCTCAAAACGCCCTCTACAGGGCCCTTGAGAGGTACCGAAGAGGTTACCCCTTCGACGGACGCAGTGTGCCCTCTCCAGTCAATTTGAGCCTCTTTAGAGGCCATTCCACGATATACCTTGTGCATACTGCCGTCACCTTTTTTTATCAGGCGACCGGGAGACTCGGTAGTGCCAGACAACAGAGAGCCCAACATAACAAAGTCTGCTCCTGCTGCAAGTGCTTTGACAATATCTCCGCTTGTTCGGATGCCTCCATCGGCAATAAGCTTTGCGTTACGGTCGCTCTTGGAACAGTCCAAGATGGATTGCAAAGTCGGCACACCGTGGCCAGTTTTAATTCTTGTTGAGCAGATGGAACCACCACCGATGCCGACGCGGATTGCATCTGCTCCCCAATCAGACAAATCATTGAAACCTTGTAGAGTAGCAATGTTTCCAGCCATGATGGTCACCTCGGAGCCGAAAGTCTTTCTTAAGTTTTCAAGTGCCAGCTTCATTAGAACATGATGACCGTGAGCGATATCAACACAAAAGAATCTACAGCCAGCACGATAAAGCTCTGTGGCTCTTTCCATATAATCACCTGATACACCGATGGCTGCGCCGACGACAATACCTTCTGGTAGGTGCGCTATCTCACCGCACTGCTGTTGAATAGAGTTGTATCTATGGATAACGGACATAGCGCCCGCAAGATCCATTGCGACTGCCATTGATGCCTCCGATATGGTATCCATTGGGGCGGAGATTACAGGTAATTTAAGTGCGTGCCTTTCATTGAACTCGCTCCAGAGGTTGATTTCTGATCTTGATTTAATTGAACTGTATCGTGGTTTCAGCAGAACATCCTCGAACGCTACGCCTTCCTTAATATAATATGCCATTGTTTCTCCTGTGTAGTGATTATAATATAACATGTTAATGGTGCTTTGTCAAGAACAATCTTGAGAAAGGCTGGTGGGTCTACCGAGACTCGAACTCGGAACCTGCGGGTTAAAAGCCCGATGCTCTACCTATTGAGCTATAGACCCTGAAAAAATGGTAGGGGCGACGGGACTTGAACCCGCATGCACCAGTTACCCGAGTTTAACGCACCGTATATAAGACGGCTGGGATACGCCCCATCAAGACGCTGCCCCTCTCGGACTCGAACCGAGGACCCACGGATTAACAGTCCGTTGCTCTAACCAACTGAGCTAAGGGGCAATTCGTTTTATCTGCAAAGTGGTGGTTTTGCAAACAATAATGTATCTTCTGTCGGTTGCCAAGTGGTATCTTTGAGAAATACTTGCTTAGCTTTTTTAGGGCTTTCTGCCTCGGCATATCCTAAAAAGGTATATTTTCTGGTTTGTGTTTTATATTCCATGATTGTCCAATCAATCATTGTCTCTCCTGTTGTTAATG
>Ga0163179_10001380_pt1 | contig 17284 bp, 12 predicted proteins | sample AtlANTMetagenome_FD_109643 | JGI IMG/M metagenome (GOLD analysis project Ga0163179, IMG submission 109643) | Marine eukaryotic phytoplankton communities from the Atlantic Ocean - Atlantic ANT 2 Metagenome | ecosystem: Environmental > Aquatic > Marine > Oceanic | place: North Atlantic Ocean... | reverse complement strand
GGAAGCTCAGGAGGGAGGCGAGATAAACCCGTTTCCAAAGCGAATTCTCAAGAACGTAAATCAATTCCCTCCGAGGGACAGGACTGATCTTCGGGGTCACTCGGCGTGGACGGACTGGCCGTGGAAACTTCACAGGATTCAGAAAAAGACTGGAGCTGCCGTTCGGTGGGAGCTCTATCATCTGGAGAAAGATCCGATGGAAGCGAGGGATCTTTCTCTGGCAGAGAAAGTCCGCGTCGCACGCATGCGGAGTCAATTGGAAGACTGGCAGCGCTCTGTATTGAAAAGTTGGGCCGGGGCTGATTATCGCAGCCGGTAGTGGCTGGGGGGTGGATCTGTACCTTTGGTGTTGAGTTTGTCGGAGCGAGAAGCCAGTGTTCGCCCTCTCGCAGCGCGGGTCATGGGTGATGAAGGCAGCAGAAAAAAAGGTCTCTCTCTACGATACAACTCTCCGCGACGGAACGCAGGGGGAGGGATTCCAGTTGTCCGGACTGGACAAGTTGCGCATCGCCCATCGTCTCGATGAGTTCGGGGTGGATTACATCGAGGGCGGCTGGCCTGGTTCCAATCCCAAGGACGTGGAATTTTTCAAGGCGGCAGCTGAGGAGGAATGGATCCATGCCCGGATTGCAGCCTTCGGGTCGACCCGCCGTCATGACCGGGCGGTGGAGGATGATGCCCAGGTGAAGCTTTTGATCGATGCCTGCACCCCGGTGATCACGATCTTCGGGAAGAGCTGGAAGCTTCATGTGACCGAGGTGCTCAAGACGACCCCGGAAGAAAACTTCGCCATGATCCGTGACACGGTCCGTTACCTGAAGGAGGCGGACCGGGAGGTAATTTACGATGCCGAGCACTTTTTTGACGGCTACAAGGATGACAGCGAGCATGCCCTGCAGACCCTGGAGGCGGCAGCGGAGGGAGGGGCGGAATGTCTCGTCCTCTGTGACACCAACGGAGGAACCATGCCGGATGAGATCGCCGCGATCTGTACGGTGGTGAAGGAGCGGGTGCCAGGGGTGCCCTTTGGGATCCATACCCATGACGACTGCGGGGTAGGGGTTGCCAATGCCATCTCGGCGGTGGATGTCGGGGCGGTGAAGGTGCAGGGAACAATCAATGGCTACGGGGAGCGCACTGGAAACTGCAACATGACGTCCGTCATTCCGATCCTGCAGCTCAAGCGCGGGATCGAGGTGGTCGAGGATCTCACCAAGATGAAGGAGTTGTCCTGCTTCGTTGATGAGATCTCCAACAATTCTCCCCATCATCGCGCGCCCTTCGTTGGTCGGACGGCCTTTTCCCATAAGGGGGGAATGCATGTGAACGCGGTGCAGAAGGTGGCGCACAGCTATGAGCACATTCGACCCGGGGAAGTGGGTAACGCCCAGATCATCCTGGTCAGTGAGTTGTCCGGGCAGTCGAATATCCTGATGAAGGCTGAGGAAATAGGCCTTCCACTGGAGAAAGGGAGCCCGGAGGCAAAGGCGGTGCTGACCAAGGTGAAGGAGCAGGAGAAGGAAGGCTACTCCTACGAGGCGGCTGGAGGTTCCCTTGAATTACTCATCCGGCGGGAGACCGGGCAGCATGAGAAGCGCTGGGCGCTGCGTGAGTATCAATGCAGTTTCCGTCAGTATCGGGATGGGCATAATCCGGTCTGCGAAGCCACCGTGAAGATGGAGGTGGCAGGGGTATCGGAGCATACGGCCTCGGAAGGTCATGGGGTGGTTAATGCCCTGGACAAGGCCCTGCGGCAGGCCCTCATGCCCCATTTCCCTGCCATCGAAGGGGTCTCTCTCATTGATTACAAGGTTCGGATCGTGGATGGACACGCTGCTACCGCGGCCAAGACCAGGGTCCAGATTGTCCATACCGATGGGGAGCGCACCTGGGGAACGGTTGGAGTTTCGGATAGCATCATCGAGGCCAGCTGGATTGCCCTGACCGAGGGCATTGACCTGTTTCTCCAGCGGGAGGGATAGGGAGCGTTTGACTTGTGGACATCGCCTGCTGTTCGGGTAGAAGAGGGATATGAAAACGGTCCTTCTTGCCTTCCTGGGTATTTCAACCCTTGCCTTTGCCGATCATCATGGAAAAGGAGAGTCCCTTTTCAATGGGAAGGATTTCGCGGGGTGGAAGATGCCCAAGGACAATATCTGGTGGTCGGTGGTGGACGGCGCCATCGTGGCCAAGAGCGGTCCGAGGAAGCGGGGAAGCAATCTCTGGACCGAGAAGCATTTTTCCGACTTCGACATGAGTTGCGAGTTCCGCTTTGACGGGAAGGGCGACTCGGGAGTGTTCGTGCGGGACGGGGGACAGCAGATCCAGATCGGGATCTCGGGATCCCTCAAGCGTGACATGACGGCCTCGCCTTACATCGCGGGCAAGGGATATCCCGTCGAGGCGGAGGAGAAGGAGGGAGTCAAGGGCGTGAAGAATCTTCTCAAGATCGATGAGTGGAACAAACTCAGGATCGTTGCGGTGGGACCGAAGTATGATGCTTGGCTCAACGGGGTCCATGTCATGACCTACACTTCGGAGAACGCGAAGGCCAAGGGGCCAATCGGGCTCCAACTGCACGGGAACAAGGTCATGTCGATCGACTTCCGGCATCTGACAGTGAAGGAACTCGCAGGGAAGAAGTGAGAAGAGGAATTTGGTTCCTTCCAAGTTGGTTTCTCCATTGCTTTTCCGGGGAATCGGTGCCAAGGCCCCCCGCGCATGCTCACCATTCGCAAGTTAACCATGGCCTATGGTGGTCGGACTCTCTTTGAGGAGGCGGACCTGACCATCAACTGGGGTGAGCGCATCGCCCTCGTGGGCCCCAATGGGGCGGGTAAGTCCACCCTCTTTCATATCATCCTGGGTAATGAGGAGGCCAGTGCCGGCACGGTGGATCGCGATGATTATGCCCACGTGGGTTATCTCTCGCAGGAAGCGGGTGAGCCCGGGGAGGATACCGTGCTCCAGATCGCCACTGCGATTACTCCTGAGATGCGTGGAATACAGCGGGTGATGAAGGAACATGAAGCGGCCGGGACGCTTGATTCCCCGGAATATGGGGAAGCCCAGGATCAGTTTACCCTCCTGAACGGGTTCCAGCTGGAGCCGAAGGCGCGCAAGATCCTCGCAGGTCTTGGCTTCCGGCAGGAAGACTTTGATCGACCGGCTCATGAGATGTCCGGGGGCTGGGTCATGCGGGCACATCTGGCGCAGATCCTCTGCCTCGAGCCCGATCTTCTCATGCTGGACGAGCCTACCAACCACCTCGACCTGCTTGCCCTGCTCTGGTTCCAGAGGTATCTCAGCAACTATCCCGGGGCCATCCTGATGATTTCACATGATCGTCACTTCATGGATGGCATCGCGGAAACCGTGGTTGAGATCGACGAGCAGAAGCTGATTTCCTACCGGGGAGATTACAGCAGTTACCTCAGCGAGCGGGAGGTGCGCTATGAGCAGAAACTTTCAGCCTGGCGGAACCAGAAGAAGGAGGTTGACCGGATCCAGGAGTTCATCGACCGCTTTCGCTCGGTTGCATCCAAGGCGTCGCAGGTGCAGAGTCGGGTGAAACAGCTTGAGAAGATGAACACTCTTGAGAAGCCGAGGGCGCCCCGGAAGGTCTTCAAGTTTCATTTTCCAAAGCCCCCAAGGAGCAACCAGAAGGTGATCGAGTTTGAGGGGGTGGGTCAGTCATACGGGGAGACGAGAATCTACGAGCATCTCGACCTTGTGGTGGAGAGGGGTGATCGCACCGTCCTGGTTGGACCAAATGGAGCGGGCAAGTCCACCCTGCTCAAGATCATGGCTGGCATGATTCCGATAGATGGGGGCGAGCGGAAGGTGGGCTATGCCACCAAGCTTGGTTACTACTCGCAGCACCGTTCCGAATTGCTGAACGAGAGCAATACAGTCCTGGAGGAGATCTGCACCACCGGAGCGGGCATGCGGGAAGAGGATGCCCGTGGACTGCTGGGCTCCTTCCTTTTCCGCAGGGAGGATGTCCATAAGAAGGTCAAGGTCCTTTCCGGTGGCGAAAAGAGCAGGCTCAACCTGGTCAAGTTCCTGGTTGATCCCCCTAATCTGCTCCTCATGGATGAGCCAACGACCCACCTGGACCTCCTCTCGGTGGAGGCCCTCATCCAAGCCCTTAAACAGTATGAGGGATCACTGGTATTTATTTCCCATGATGTTCACTTCATCCGCAAGCTGGCGGAATCGACGTGGCATATTTCCGACGGCAAGGTGACCAGATACAGTGGCGGTTACGACTACTACCTGGAAAAATCAGGCCTCCTGGATGACGAGAAGGGTGGAATCACGGCCTGATCCCCCGGGATAAAGGGGGGTGAGCTTTCCCATGGTGAGCAGAGCTCTCGCCGGGACCCGGTTTTGGATGGAGATTCAGTTTTTCTACGGAAAAATGGAAATCGAGCCGGAGTTTTGCGGTTGGGAGGGGGATGCGTTCTGCAGGACTCACTGCCATTGCCCTCCTGAGCCTCGGGACGGCAGGGGCTATCGTAGTGGACGGGCCCTCCCTGAAAGAGGAGCCATCGGTGGCGGCGATTGCCCGGATTCATACCCCCTCTGGACTCATTGCTTCGGGCACACTTCTGGCCGGGGGGCGTTATGTCCTGACTGCTGCGCATGTAGTTGCCGATATTCCGGGGGGCAGGATTTCAAGAGGCTTGGTTGAATTTCCGTCCGGTGCAGGAAGACCTCGGAGCCGCTGGAAGGCTGTTTATACTCATCCCAAGGCTTTGGAGCATCGGGCATGGGATGCCGCTCTCATCGAGCTGGCCTGCCCGGTTGGGGTGGATGTCATCGTGGGGTTGCCGGTCACGACTGCTCCTGCTCCAAACGACCTGCCGGTTCACTTCGGAGGCTATGGGCATCGTGGGAACGGCCTGCAGGGAGACTTCAAGCCTCCGGGAGTCCTGACTCTGGGGCGCAACTGCTTTGATCAGGAGTTGACCCCGGAGCTTTTACTGGTCCTCGGCCTTTCCCGGGACTGTGGGCCGCTGCTGCTCCATCGTTTCGATCCCGGTAGAAACGAAGGGCATTTTGCCGCGGGCGATTCCGGGGGCCCCGGCCTTGTCTCCGATGCCGAGGGCAGGGTGCACGTTGCGAGCATCATCCTTGGGCGCCATCGCGGAACATCCGATTCTGACCACCGGCTCAACGGCTCCTTTGGAGAACTGGGGCTCTCCCTCGATGCCTCAGTGCTTCGTCCGTGGCTCCAGCCATTCCTTTACCCATCCAGACAAGTAACGATCAACGTCAAATAAACCATACCAACTATCAGACTTATGAAATCCACTCCCATGCTTATGCGTCGCCTCGGCTACTCTTTACTCGGAATCGCGGGGGGGCTTGCCCTTGGCCAGGAAATAGAATCCACCGAAGTCGACGGTGACTCCGTGCGGGTCCGCATCAGGGCTCCACGGGTCGAGATTGAACGAATTAACCCGGATGGCACGACCACCACCGAGGCGGCGGCTTCCGACAACCAGCAGATCGTCGAACTTCAGATCCCCATGGACTCCCCTACCAAGCTTTTCCGGGCACGAGTGCGCCTTGGGGGCCAGGATTTCGGCTCGGTCCTCCGGCCCATCGTAGAGCAGGGAGCGGTTCCCAACCTCGATGAGATCAGGCCCTCCTCGATCAATCTCCAGGGAAACTCCCTGACGCTCCAGTTTCCCCCGGAACACACCGCGGTCCGGAACCAGAAGTTTTTCCCGGAGGGATTCCCCCTCTTTCTCAACGAAGGGCCCGTGAGATTGCAGCCCGGGCGGGCTCCCGGATCGTATAGCGCTGCGCTTAATGACGGGGTCATCAGGAAGTTCCGGTTCGAATTCGAAGCCGCCCTCGATCGCCTGCGCGGGCTCGGGGATGGAACGGTCCCGGTCTATGCGGACCGGCAGTTGACTGGTCGGGTGGCCGTCCCGGAGTTTAATGCCCTGGGTGACAGTGTTGACCTGTTCCCTTTCCTGAACAACGGGGAGATCCAGCCCTTGGCTTCCGGTGGGGGTGCGATTCTCGGATCTTCCTCTGCAGTGGATTCCGGAAAGTCCCTCCTGATCACGGATCTCTCGGTAGTCAACGATCCCGACCGGACCTGGGATCCCTTCAATCCCAATGCGACATCCTATATCGACCCGGCGACGGGACGTCCGCGCAAATGGACCTTCGGGTTCCTGATGGAGGAAATGTGTAATTCTGCGCTCACCGGGGTGGATCCAAAGGTCTTCGCTCGCCGCTGGATCGACCATTTCGAGCAGTTCCAGACGATTAACTTTGATGATGTTCCTGACCGACAGGGTGACGTCCAGGCCGTGCTTATTGACAAATGGGAGGCCGCTAACGTGGCAGAGGGCCTTGATCCCCTGGATCTGAAGAACGCACCCTTCCGCCTGACCGCGATCGTGAACCGGGTCGACCTGCGGAGTGCCTCGGGCTACGCAAGCGGGAATGCCGGGGAGTGTCGGTTCGTGTTCTGTGCCTATGACCTTGATACAGGTGCTCATAAGCCTATGACCGTGATCTTTGAGTATGGAGTGCCCCTCAGCACCTGCGCGCAAATCAAGAACTGGGCCCAGCAGTGGCAGCAGTTGGGCAGCCTTCCCTTTGTTTCCGTTGATCCCACGAGTCCCTTTAACTCCGATCTGGAAGCCCTCACCGATGTAGTGGCATTAGCGAATGCTGATCCCTCCAAACCCAATGGCAGCGCGCTCAACCAGCTCCGCTCCAATAACTTCATTGAGCCGTTTAATGCCAACGGGACCGACCCCTGGATCCTGCGGGAGTGGCAGATCACCGGAGCGGGAGTAGCCCCCAGCCATCTTACCGCAGTCACTACCAAGCAGACCCCGGCGGACTCAAAGCAGGGGAGTTCTGACCTGGTCAGCTATCTGAATACCTTTGAGGCCGACATCCTGGCTGGCACTCATGCCGTTCCCCTGTCCTTCCCGGGAGCCACGCCCTTTCTCTCCGGGAAGTCCGGGGTTCTGGGTACGGGCTTTTTCTGGAACGCCTCTGGAATCGCGAACAATGAGGCCCGCCACCATTTTTCCCTGAATACATGTAACGGATGTCATGGAGGTGAGGCGGGGGCCAATCTCCCGACGGTGGGCGGACTGCCGCTTGATCCTGTCACCGGATTGGGGGCCACCCCTGCATCCAGTGGGGCTCCGAGTTTTGTTCATATAGCGGAGCGAGGTCCTGAGCAGCAGTCACACCTCTCCCGGTTCCTCACCGGAACGACAACTCCGGCATTCCCCGGTAACGAGAATACGGATCCAGTGAGTGGCATCGCCAGGGATTTCAACGATCTCGAACGCCGGGCATCGGATCTCGACTTCGTCGCCAACATGCCCTGCCTGATGATTTCCCTGACGCCTGCGCTGGCCACGAGGTCGCATTAACCAGCCGTCATAAACGCGTCCGGTGAGAGCCGGGCGCGTTTTTTGTTGTCCCGGGATGTGGGGGCGAATGAAGAATGTCTTGTTCAAGAGGGCCGATCCGTGGTTTTCCTGCCATCGCACATGGGCAAGGACAAGACAGCGATCACCCCGACCCGCGCGGAGGATTTCCCCGAGTGGTACCAGCAGGTCGTCCGCGCGGCCGACATGGCGGAGAACTCCGAGACGCGTGGATGCATGGTGATCAAGCCATGGGGATTTGCCCTGTGGGAGAACATTCAGGCCCAGTTGGATACCCGCTTCAAGGAGACCGGGCACCAGAATGCCTATTTCCCCCTCCTGATCCCACTCTCCTATCTAGAGAAGGAAGCGGAACACGCCGAGGGCTTCGCGACCGAGTGTGCGGTGGTTACCCACCACCGGCTGGAGACCGAAAAAGACCCGGAGAGTGGCAAGACGCGGATGGTGCCGACCGGAAAGCTGACCGAGCCCTACGTCATCCGCCCGACTTCCGAGACCATCATCGGGGCGGCGTTTTCGCGGTGGGTTGAGAGTTACCGGGACCTGCCCCTCCTGATCAACCAATGGGCCAACGTGATGCGCTGGGAGATGCGGACCCGTTTGTTTCTGCGGACCGCTGAGTTTCTCTGGCAGGAAGGTCATACCGCTCATGAGACGCAGCAGGAGGCGGAAGAGGAAACCCGGTTGATTCACGGTCTCTACGAAGAGTTCCTGCGGGATCATCTGGCGATTCCGGTGGTGCCCGGGGAGAAGACCGAGGCCGAGCGATTTCCCGGGGCCCTGAATACCTATACGGTCGAGGCCATGGTTCAGGACCGGAAGGCCATCCAGGCTGGAACGTCCCACTATCTTGGTCAGAACTTTGCGAAGGCACAGGAGATCACCTTTGTTGGTCGCGGGGGAGAGAAGGAGTATGTCCACACCACCTCATGGGGTGTGAGCACCCGCCTGATCGGGACCCTCATCATGGCTCATGCGGATGATGATGGACTGGTCCTTCCGCCGAGGGTCGCTCCCCAGCAGGTAGTCATCGTCCCGGTTACTCCAAAGGAGGAGACGAGGGATGCCATTATCGAGTCCTGTGAGGCACTGGCGGAAACGCTCCGTCGGGAACAGAGCTATGCCGGGAGCCCCATCCGGGTGCACGTCGACAAGCGGGATCTTGGTGGAGGAGTCAAGAAGTGGGAGTGGGTGAAGAAGGGCGTGCCGATCCGGCTTGAGATCGGGCCCCGGGACCTTGAGGCGCGCAAGGTCTGTCTCCAGCGTCGGGACCAGGCTCCGAATGAGAAGGACTTTGTCGACCGGGAGGAATTCATCCGTAATACCCCGCAGATTCTTTCCGAAATCCAGCAGAGCCTGCTCGACCGCCTTACCGCGTTTCGCGAGGAGAACATCACCGAGTGCAGCAGCTTGGAGGAATTCAAAGATCACTGGCAAGGGGACGACAATCCCGGGTGGTTGCTGACCCCATGGGCAGGATCGACCGAGGAGGAAGAGAGCCTTTCCAAGGAACACAAGATTACCATTCGCTGCCTTCCTAATGGGCAGCAGGAAGGTCCGGAAGCTCCCTGTATTCAGACGGGCCAGGCCACCAGTGTCCGGGCGCTGTGGGGACGAGCCTACTAGGGCCAGTTGCTGATTGGAGGGATTCCCTGTTTCCCTCGGGGTAGCGATTTGCCACAAGGCATTCGAACTGGCTATCCGCGACGCCGGGCCTTGAAGAGAGGGGAGAGAATGTAGCAGGTCGGGACGAGAAAAATCAGCGCCATGATTTCATTGCCAGTGAAGAGCAATAAGGAAACAAGGGTTAGCGAGCAGAGGGACGCGACCACGAGACCGAACCACGCGACCGCATATTCGGCCTTCCCACAGAAGGCGACGATGCGTTCCCATAGCCCAGCCCCGTGGCGAGCCCTCGATTTTACGGGACTTCGCTTCGGTTGCGGCCTGGAGTTGCTCGAGTCTCCCGGGGGCTTGGGTTTCGGTCCCACCGGGCTTACTTTAATTCCTTGAGTCGGCTGCGGACCATGCGGGCCTGGTCTCCCTCGAGGATCTGCCAGCAGGCAAGGCCGTTGCCGACGAGGTCCCATTCATCGAACTGCCAGACGACTTTCTTGTCCCGGGTAATCTCAAAGATCTGGGGGTTCTTATCTCCTGCGTGGCAGTTGCCGATCACGTAGTTCCCATTGGAAAGTTCCTGCAGGCAGGTCATCCAGCCCAGGCCGATTTCGGTGTCCGGGACCTTTCCCTTGATCTCCCAGACGATTTCCCTGGCGGGATTTACTTCCAGGATGCTCTTGCCATTGCCGGAAGCGATCAGGGTATTTCCGTTCCGGAGACGGATTGCCCCATAGACCCGGGAGCCCACCTTGTATTCCCACACCACCTTGCCAGAACGGTTATACTCGGTAACCACGCCCGGGCTCTCGGCGCAGGACAGGTAATGACCATTCTCAAGGACGCGGACGAGGCGGGTGCTCTTACGGCCTCCTTCTCCCATGGGGACCTCCTTGACTTTTTTCCCGTCCTTGTCGACGTGAAGGAAGCGCCCCACTCCGCTCTCTGCGATCATGGTGGAGCCATCGGGAAAGCGTTTGAAGGCGTGGACATCGACCCGTTTTCCCTGGTTGCCGTTTTCGCGGGCGGACTCGTATTCCCAAACGACTTTCTTCGCGAGGGTGATCTCCTGGGTCTTGGTCCAGGTGTCGTGAAAGAGGACATTCCCATTCTTGAGAAGGTGGATATCATGATGGCCGGTATGTCCGCGCCTGGGTCCGGCAGTGTCGTGCTTCCAGAGGACGGTTCCGTCCATCTCGCAGATCGCTACAAGGTTCTTGCCGTAGGAGACTCCGAGGAGGACCAGGCGGTCGTCCTTGGCATCTGCAGGAGTGAAGAAAAGAAGAGAGAGGGCGAGGGCAGTGAGGCGGACAAGGTTTGTCATGGTGAGGACCATAGGAAAGGGACCTCGGAGGGGCAAACCCTCGTTTACTGCTTCGATCAGGGGATGATGAGGCTCTCGCAGTAGGCGAGGACATCCTGAAAGGGGTGATCCTGCAGGAGGGCAAAGGCCTCGTGAGTGGTAAGGCGGGCGCGTTTTCCGGTATCAGGCATGACGGCCCAGGCACGGGAAGCTGCCGGACTGGTCAGGCCACACAGGAAGCGTGCGAGTTGGCGTGGAGTCCGGAGGGGGCCATGGCGCTCGTTCAGCAGGCTCTGGATCAGATCCACGTGGGTGGCGGTGAGGTCCGGTGGTGGTGTTTCCGGAACACGGTCGGAAGGGGGGCGGAGGCACGATCCACAGTGTCCGCACGGATCCGGGTGATCTTCTCCAAAGTGGTTGAGCAGGTGCCGGCTGAGACAGTCCTTTTCCTCCGCATAGGAGAGCACTTGCTGCAGGCGTTCCAGATCCTGTTCCTCCCGGTGAAGGAAGAGTTTCTGGATCCGGTCGGTGAGGGCCGGGAAATCATCCGGGGTTCTGACACGGCGGTAGGCGTGACGGATTCCGGCTGGCTTGAGGGTGATGTCGCCGTGTGATTCGAGGGAGGCCAGTTCCCGCACAACATGGTCGCGTTCGCAGTCAAGGAGTTCCGCAGCGTTAGCGGGTTCGATGGTGGTCCACGTGCGGCCTGCCTTACCGGTGGCGAGGAGATCGGTGAGGAACTGACGCTGGGGTTCCGGATGACCGAGGATGACCTGACGTAGATCTCTCAGGAGTCTGACCCGGTAGGAGGTGTAGAAAGGGGAGGTGGCTACGATAAAGCCCTCCAGTTCAAGGTAGGTGAAGAGGGTATTGATTACGAGTGGGCGGATGTCGTGCGTTCCTGCAAGCTCATAGCGGGATATGTCGAAATGCTCCCCGCGATTTAGGGCCTGATCGAGGACACGGCTCACCGCGCCGGGGGAAGGGGTGTCTCCATAAATGAAGTTCTCCAGCGTCAGCAGGTCATCGCGACAGGCCAGGAGTTCACAGGTGGCCGGGTGGCCATCGCGTCCTGCTCTCCCGGTCTCCTGGGTATAGTTTTCGAGGGACTTGGGGAGGTTGTAATGAATGATGCGCCGGATGTCGGCCTTGTCGATGCCCATGCCGAAGGCGATGGTGGCGGTGATGATGGAGGCTTCCCCGGACATGAAGGCTTCCTGACATGCAGTCCGGGTTTCATCCCGCAGGCCCGCATGGTAGGGGCGGGCCGGGAAGCCCTCGCGCTTCAGGAAAGCGGCCAGGCCTTCCGCGGTTTCCTGCCTGGTGCCATAGATGATGGTCGGGGCTTCCGGATTCTCAGCGAGGCGCTCGAGGAGTATCTCGCGTTTCCTCGTTTCGAGGCAGGGGGTGACCCGGAGTTCCAGATTTGGGCGGTGAAAGGAGAGTTGGGTATGGTCTTCCGTCGAGATACCGAAGCTGTTCCGGATGTCGGCTGCGACTGGAGGGGTGGCAGTAGCGGTAAGGGCGAGGACGCGGGAGATATTCAGTTCCTTTGCGAAGTCTGCCAGTTTGAGATAGTCGGGACGAAAGTTGTGTCCCCATTCCGAGATGCAGTGGGCTTCGTCAATTGCGAGGAGCGAGATGCTTGTCCGGGCCAGTTGCTGTCGGAAATTTTCGTTGGCAAGGCGTTCAGGCGCCACGTAGAGGAGCTTGAGAGAGCCACTGAGCATTTCGCGGTAAACCGCCTGTGCTTCATCAGCAGACAGGGAGGAATCTAACCGGGCAGCGGGAATGCCTCGTTCCCGGAGAGCGTCCACCTGGTCCTTCATGAGGGCGATGAGGGGAGAGACCACGAGGGTGAGGCCCTCCAGCAGGACAGCTGGCAACTGGTAGCAGAGCGACTTGCCGCCCCCGGTAGGGAAGATGGCGAGGGCTGGGCGGTTAGCCAGCAGGGACTCGATCACCTTGCGCTGGCCTGCACGAAATCCGGAAAAGCCGAAATGCTTCTCCATTGCAGGTCCCAGATCTATTCCCTCGTCACTTTTCAGGATTGAGGATTGAGGATTGGCAGGCTCCAGGGGACAAGCCCGAATCCGGCCCTATCCGCGCCAAGGGCCCGTAATGGCAAAGGTGTGGTCCAGGGTCTGGATATTCACGAACAGGATGCGGCCATCGGGGGAGAAGATGGAACCAGAGAACTCGTGCTTGTTCTTCGCGTCGGGGTTGCAGGCGAGAGTGAAGATCTGGCCCTCGGGGGTGACGCCGCGGAGGTGAGGGAGTTGCTGCTTCTTGAAGGGGTCGACGAGGTCCTCACAGATGATGAGGTCTCCATTGGGAGCCACACAGAGGTTGTCGCCGCTGGTCAGGAGGTCGCTCTCTCGTGGTTCGAGAAAGAGTTCCACCATGGACTCGGGGCGTTGGTCGTTGTGGGGAAGAATACGAAAGACCTGTCCCCTCTTCTGAGGTCCGCCATTGGTGCAGCAAAGGTAGATCGCCCCTTTGTCGTAAAAGATGCCTTCTCCCCGGGAGAAGCGGGCGGCGCCCTGCCTGAACCCTCTTAGTCGCAGGTCGTCCCTGGGAGAGGCAGGGTCATCAAGCTCGATCCAGTAGGTCGCCAGTTGCTGGCCTTCCTCAATTACGCGTTTCGATTGCGGCTGGTGGTTACGAAGGTCAGCGGATTTGTGGTCTTTCACCCCGAGGGCATAGAGCTTGCCGCTGGTGAGGTCCTGCTTGCGATCGGGAACAAAGCGGTAGAGCAGGCTGTCTCCACGATCCTCAGTCAGGTAGACTGAGCCATCACCGGGATCGCAGGCCACGGCCTCGTGGCAGAAGCGCCCCATTGCCTTGAGCGGAATCGCCTTCTGGAGGCCAATCGTGGGGTCTGCCTTGACCTCAAAACAATATCCGTGCAGCCGGGCGCGTCTATTTGACACGAGCTCGAAGGATTCTTCGCATGTGATCCACGATCCCCAGGGCATCATTCCTCCGGAACAGTTGCGGTCGCTACCGGCAAGAGACAGAAACTCCTTCTCGGTCCGGCCGGTGGCAGGATTGTAAACGAGGGTGGTGGTTCCCCCGAACTGGGGCAACTCATCGCCCTCGCCCGGGTCGTAGAGCAGATTGCGATCGAGATTAGCGGGAAGGCGATTGTCGGGAAAGGGGCCGAAGCTGCCCTGATCGAGAGCTAGCTCGTGATTGCGGACAAGGATGACTCGCCCACCTTCACCGGGAAAGACCGCCATGTCGTCGAATTTCCCCGGAACCCGGAGTCCGTCGCTCATCCTTGTCCCCCGCCTGGAGATTACCTGGTAGGTGAAGCCGGCAGGGAGATCGAGGAGCTTGGCCTTGTCGGGAACGAGCGGGCCATAAGGATTGATCACCCGGTTTGATGGCGAGTGATCCTTGTCGGCACGCAGGTAGAGCCCGAGACCAAGAAAGCCGGAGGCGATGGCGGATTGCTTCAGGAAAGACCGGCGCGCCGGGGTGGCTCTCGGGGGCTGGGGGGGTGGCTGACTCACGAGGCTTGTTGGATAGGAATGGAGTGGATGCCATGCCACCCAAAAGTTCTCGTCCTGAGAATTGAATTGTGGTGGACGAAGGATGGCTGTTTTCCCCAAACGGAGTAGGAATATACCCAAATATCCTGTAATTGCATCCCATGAGGGACTCGAAGTCCCATTTTTCCGCCTGAGAGTTTGACAGCAGGTGGTGAGGTTCCCTTAAATCCACCCAGTCCACGGCATTAGACACCTGCCGAGCGGGCACCTGCTACGATCAGACCATAATTCGCCATGAGTGAAGACGATACGCAAGCTCCCGAGCCCTCCGAGAAGAAGGCCGCCCCCGCCGCTCCGGCGCCGACGATTCCTTTGAAACCTGCCTCCGGGGCTCCCTCGGCGCCAGCGCCGGCGCCGACGATTCCTCTGAAACCAGCTTCTGGTGGAGGTGCGGCTCCCTCCGCTCCTGCTGCCCCTGCGCCAACCGTGCAGTTAAAGGCTCCGGGAGCCAGCAGTGCGCCCAAGACTACCCCTCTCAAGACGCAGCCACTTGCCCCGGGCGCTGATTCCGATGCGACCCAGGAGTTGCCCAAGGCTACTGTCTCACTTGGCAGTGCGACCCAGGCCCTGGGTGCACCGACGGGCCTTTCGGCGGGAGCTCCTTCGCTGGCTGGGGTCCAAGCCTCGGACGAAGAAGAGGAATCTGATACCCTGTCTAACGTCCTGTCTATCGTAGCTTTTGCAGCTGCCCTGGCGGTCCTCAGCCTGCAGCTCATCACAACCAGCAAGTGGGTGGATGAGACAAAGCCAGTAGAAGGACCCGGCTGGAACGCACTTATTGAATAATTACTCTCATGGCCTTTCCTATCATTACCACGCTTATTGCCGCCGCTGTCCTCATCATAGCGATTCTTACCGGGGATTCTCCCGCCTGACACAGGTAGTGGAAGAAGCAACCCCGCGATACACCGCTTGGAGTGTCGCTCCGTTTCTACACAGCCTTCTGGATAACCATGGCTCTCCAATTCAATAGCGATAACTTCGAGGCAGAGGTCCTGCAGTCAGATCAACCTGTTCTGGTCGATTTCTGGGCGGAATGGTGCGGTCCCTGCAAGATGATCGGTCCACTGGTCGACGCGGTGGCCTCTGACACGGAGGGAACCGCCAAGGTGGGAAAGGTTGACGTCGATACCGAGCAGGAACTGGCCCGGACCTACAACATCCAGTCCCTGCCGACCATTGCCTTCTTCAAGGGTGGCGAAATCGTGGAAACCATGATTGGCACCCAGGGAGTGACTGTCGATGTGCTGAAGGGGAAGCTCGATGCCCTGGCGCAGGCGCCCGGGAGTTGATTCCCGATTTCAGGTAAGGCACTCGGCAAAGACCTCCAGGGTCTCATCGATGTCGCTCTCCGTGTGTGCGAGGGAGAGAAAGCCGGTCTCGTAGGGGCTGGGGGCGAGGTAGATGCCGCGTTCCAGGCAGGCCCAGAAGAACTTCCGGAAGGCATCGAAGTCACCCTCTTGCACTGAATCGACGTTAATGATCTCGGCATCTCCGAAGTAGAGGCACCACATGGATCCCACCCGGTTGAAGCGGAAGGGAAGTCCCTTGTCAGAGATGATGCCCCGGACGCCGTCCTCGAAGCGCTGGCCGATTTCCTCAAGCCGCCGGTAGCCATCGTGTTTTTCGAGCTCCCTGAGCTGGGCTAGTCCGGTGGCCATGGCGACCGGGTTGCCCGAGAGGGTCCCGGCCTGATAGACCGGTCCATCCGGAGCAAGGTGATCCATGATGTCGGCACGGCCCCCGAAGGCTCCCACCGGCAGGCCCCCGCCGATTACCTTTCCGAGGGCGCAGAGGTCGGGGGTTATTCCCGACAGTTCCTGGACTCCTCCCCTCGCGAGGCGGAAGCCGGTCATCACTTCGTCGAAGATGAGCAGGGCACCATGTTTGTGGGTCAGTTCGCGCAGGAGCTCCAGGTATCCGGGCTGCGGAAGGACGAAGCCGGCATTGGCGGGATAGGGTTCAAGGATGACGGCTGCAATCTCCTCACCACAACTGGCGAAGACTTCCTCCACCCGCTCGGGCAGGTTGAAGGGCAAGGTGATGGTTTCCGCAGCCAGGGAGCGGGGGATCCCCGCAGAGTCCGGTTCGCCGTGGGTAAGGGCCCCGGACCCGGCAGCCACCAGCAGGGAATCGACATGACCGTGGTAGTGCCCCTCGAACTTGACGATCCTGTCCCGTCCGGTGAATCCGCGGGCAAGTCGCACGGCGGACATGGTGGCTTCCGTGCCCGAGTTGACCATGCGGACCTTCTCCACGGAGGGAACCCACTCACAGACCACCCTGGCCATCTCGACCTCGAAGGGATTGGGGATTCCGAAGGAGAGACCATTCTTGGCAACCTCATGCACGGTATTGGTCAGGACCGTCGGGGCATGGCCCAGAATGGCAGGTCCCCAGGTCCCGATGTAGTCAATCAGGCTGCGACCGTCGACATCCTCGATCCGGCACCCCTTGGCCCGTCTGACAAAAAAAGGCTCTCCGTCGACATTCCGGAAGGCTCGCACCGGGGAATTCACACCTCCCGGAATGACGGTTTTGGCGGCCTGGAAGAGCTTTTTGGATATGGGTCCCTGCATGCTGTGGGGCGGAACTATACGACCGGGGGAGGGATTGCCGACTAAAACTACTTATTTCCTGAATAGTTCCCGCATGTGAACAACTTGAGAAACCTAACATATTTTCTGAAGAAAATCCTAGGAGTTCGAATTTTGTCACCTTTTAATGCTCCTAAGATGAAAGCCTCACTTTCTGCCTTAGCCCTTCTTTCGCTGGGTTGTTCGCAAGCCTTTGGCGCCTTGGTCGTGAATGAGGACCTCGGGGTCCTTGGCCTCGGAGGAGTCAACCTCGTAGGAAATACGGCTGACGGAGAAGACAACGCGCAGTCATATACTGGCTTCCTCCCTCAGGGGGGTTGGGCAGGGAGCGAATGGGTATTCCAGTTCGCGATCGAACAGGAGCGGGTGGTTTCTCTGACATCCAATGCGTTAACCGGGGATCCCGATACCTTTCTTCTAAACAGTCTGGAGACTGTTGATAATGAAGGAAACCAGGAAGCAACCGGGGGATTGCTAGCGGCATTCCTCGATGGGGCTCCTCCAGAGACTAGGGATTTCGGCAGATTGAATCCCGGGACTTATTTCCTGAGTGTCGAGGCCTTTGGTGGCGACAGTTCCGCTACCTTTGACTTTACCTTGGATATTACCGAGATCCCTCCCCCAGGAGATTCCCCGGGCAACCCAATTGCACTGGGGGTGCTTGGCAATGACTCGAGCCTGATTTCCCTGGACACCTTTGGCTCCGCAATTGATGACACCGAACTGGGAGTTTATTCGGTGGGAGAGGACGGCTCGCTCAGCTTTCTT
>Ga0163179_10001379_pt1 | contig 17293 bp, 15 predicted proteins | sample AtlANTMetagenome_FD_109643 | JGI IMG/M metagenome (GOLD analysis project Ga0163179, IMG submission 109643) | Marine eukaryotic phytoplankton communities from the Atlantic Ocean - Atlantic ANT 2 Metagenome | ecosystem: Environmental > Aquatic > Marine > Oceanic | place: North Atlantic Ocean... | reverse complement strand
CGGCCTTCCATATACGGTGCAGCGAGACCTGCAGCTGCCCGGGCGACCCGCTCTACGTGGCTTCTTGCGGATCATGCTTATACCACGCCAAGTGCAGCCCGGGGTGGTGCCGGTGCGGGCTCCGGCTCGAGCTCGGCAAGAAGCTTGAGGTCGGCCGCTGCGTGTGCGACCGGTGCACCGCGCCGTGCCAGTCTTCCGACGTGCTGCTTTGCAAGCGGCACCTTGCGGCGCTCGACGCGATGGTGCTGTCCAAGGTGTCGATCCTCGGCCGCGTCGCCACGGGCAGCTTTGCCGAGATGGTCGAGTTCCACTTTGGACAGAGCCTCAAGGGCGACCTCGCCTACCTCGTGTCGCTCGCCATCTACAGCGCCCCCGTGCGGATGTGGCAGGTCGTGCAGCTGTCGGGCGGCGGCGATCTCGTCTACTTTTCGATCGCGCTGCACCGGCACGTCCAGGAGACCGGGGAGAGCGTCCGGGATGCGCTCGGGACGCTGGGGCTTCCGGGGGCGGCGTTTGCGCTCGTGTGCGACGACGCCCGGCTGCATAAAAACGGGTGGATGCTCGACTCGGACCGGCAGCCGGTGGTCGCCACCCTCGAGCGCGCGTACGACAAGGCGACGCTGCTGCGGAAGATCCGGGCGCACCCCAAGGCGACGGTCGAGGTGTCGCGGCTCGTGCCGCTGTATGAGATGGCGGCCGGCGATCTGCTCGAGCTCGTGGCCGAGGGAAAAGTGTGTAAGGTTGACAACGGCCGGCTCGTGTGCGTCAACACGGAGCAGACCTTTGATCCCGGGCTGCGGGACTACTGGATGGAGCAGGTGGCTCCCGGCCTAAAGACCCGCGAGTAGTTTCCCGGGCACTGCACGGCGCCGTCCCACCCCGGACAGGCGACGAGGCCGCGGATCTCGGCGGTGGAAAAGGGCCGGACGCAGTGGCAGAGCGGGCACCTCACGTAGTAGAGCGAGAGCCACACACGGATGTGCGTCGGCTCGAGCACCCCCGGGCGCGCCTCCCGGCATGCGCCACCTGGCCACTTGCCGTGCTTATAACGCCACCCGATAAACCCGGCCGGGTGGTGGACAACGTCAAAGTCGCTTCGGCTCGCCCCGCCAACCGCCAGCGTCCATAGCCTCGGGGGCTCCCACGCATCCTCAGACGGCAGATGCGGCGTCTGCATTCTTCTTGGGGTCGCCCCGCACCGGAGCCAGCCACGGCCCGTACACGGCGCCGAGAAAGACGGCGATATTCAAGAGACTGTTGGCGAAAATAAGGCTCGCGATCAGGCTCACCCAGAAGACGGCGACGCGGGTGAGAAAGTCGATGACCGAGCGATTGCGCGGCAGGGCGTGCTCAAACAACAGCGGGCACACTAATATGTTGCTGGAGTTGATTCCCGTGAAAAAGCCGAGGCCGACGCACGTCGCGTACACCGTGTTCGGGTGATTGGCGTCAGCTGTACCCTCCTTTGTCTCTAAATCCACCTCCGCGAATGTACCTGGAAAAGCGGCCTCCTGCGTTGGGGTATTTTTCATCTGGTTTGTCAACAACATGGTGGCAGAAGCGGGCCGTGTCGACGCCCCGCAGGCTCTTGCTAATTGGCATTTCCAGCAAATACGCCGCCGGGCATTTTTCCGGGGTCGCCGTGATTTTGAGGCTGCCCATCTCGGCCTCGGGAACGCCGATGACCGGGCGGGCGCCCTCCTCTGGCGTGGTGCAGAATATGAGGCACCGTTTCTGCGACCACGCGTACGCCGGCATCTCAAAGTGCGTCTGTTCGCGGTGAACGCTCGTCGCCTCGCCAAAGAGCGGCCGCTTGCCCGCCTCGTACAGCATGACCCACATGTGCGCCTCGTGGCGCCCCGCGGCCGGGCTCGCGACGCCCGCGACTAGGTACACCTGCTTGCGCTTGAGAAACCGGACGAGCGCGCCCTCGTCGGCGGCGAGGCCCCAGAGCGACAGGTTTTTGGCCGCCTCGATCATCGCGGCGACGCTGATGCTGAGGCCGTCGCAGTCCTCGCGGCCGCCAAAGATCTGCGCCGGCTTGGTGTCGTCCGTCCTTTCGTTCGTGTACACCGCGTCGATCGACAGCACGCCGCAAAAGACGCGGGCCTTCTCCTCGAGCGTCTCGGCCCGCAGCTCCCTTGCCAGGTCGAGGCTCTTGCGGAGGTAGTTGCGGGCGTACACCGAGCCCACGGTGAGGTTGAGCGGGATCCCGGCCTCGCCGGGGACGATGGTGCCCGGGAAAAGCAGCATCCACTGCCGCTCGAGCGTGGCGAGGTCGAACCCGCCAAAGCGCCGCGATTCCGGGTAGGTGTCGCGGGCGTAGTCGTCGGACGCTGGCTCGGTCCCGATCTCGGTGTCGGCCGGCACGAAGACAGTGTCGGTGATGTCGACGACGGTCATGTTCTGGAGCTCGAAGCGGAGCGTCACCGCATCGGCGGCAAGGTGGCGGTCGTAGTAGCTTGATCCGTCGGTCGGCAGCACCCACCGCCGCGACTGTACCACGGCGGTCCCGTCGCTTCCCCGCTTCCGGTCGAGGCGGACGCACACGGTGCCGAGGTGGGTGACGCTTGCGGCGTCGAACGAGTCGCACACGCTGATGAGGTAGATGCCCGACGAGCGCGGCTCGAGGACAAAGGGGACGCCATACTCGCACTGCGCGGGCGAGCCGATGCGCGAGACCCAGCAGTGGAGCTTTCTGTCGCCGGTGCCGTCGACCGAGACGTGCGCGCAGTGGGCCATCTTGGGCGCCCTTTCACCCTGTTGTGACACAACTAAATATGCAGCCCCTGCGGCCGGGAGCGATTGTTGGGGTCGGGATGCTCACCGTTGTGGACGAGAGCGTCCTCAAACGGCCGCAGCTCGGCAAGGACTCGCCGCTTCGTGCCGAGCCGGCCGAGTTCAAAGAGGCCAGCGTCGTCGACGCCGAGTACCGCAAAGTAATCCGGGTCATCTTCGACACCCTGGCCACCGGCGCAAACAAGATGTGGCTTGGCCGCCGTTCTGGCCCGGCCTACTTTTCCGACAAGGCGTCGTGTGAAGTTTTTGGCTCTGGCGACTTGAAGGAGATTGCACCCAACTTTTTACCGCTTGCGGACGTGCCGCGCGAAAAGATAGACAAGTTTGTCGCCGGCAAGCCGCTGCCGATCATGGTCACGTGCGGGCCGTTCCACAACCGCCAGAACGTCTCGAGGGCGCTAAACCGGATCTACGGGCCGGTGGACGGCGCGGACGCCTTCGAGCCGGTGGCGCCCAACACCGAGGCCTTTTTTGTCGTGGAAAAGATATTCGACTTTAACAGGCCAATGCTGACCGGCGGGTTCCAGCGAGAGACGGGGCAGGACGTGAGCAGCTTCCTTGTGGTCTCTGTGAGCAAATCGACGATCCACTGGATCGTGTACGACGACTACAAGCACTTTGTGCCGATGGCCAAGGCCAAAAGCGTCACCCCGTGGTGCTACAAGTACATCTCGATGACGTACAACCCGGACAGCGAGGACGACAGGATCGCCATCGCGCTCAGAACCCAGGAAGCAATCTACGCATGGCGGGCAATGCGAAGCCAGTGACATGCCCGCGGTGCGCGCTTGAGATAGCGGTGCTGATGTACTGTAAACGCTGCCGGCACTTTTATTGCGCGGGGTGCGGCGACTGCGGCTCTGCGCACCCCGAGTCGGTGGCCGACGTCACCAGGAAATTTTCTGCAGGGGGTTTGCAAGCTTCAACCGCTTCGGCGGGGGGTTCGACGCGTCCAGTGAAGAAGTCTCGGAACGGCGCCGCGAAGCGGACGCAGAAGCGGACGCAGAAGCGGACGCAGAAGCGGACGCAGAAGCGGAAGGGCACAGACGAACTCCCGGCCTTCTCGACGACTGCGTCGGTACTGGATGCGGCCGACCCGCTGGGGCAATGCTCCCTATAGCTTGGTCGATGGTGGCGAGCCTCTTCCTGATGTCGCCGTACCGTTTCGTCTCCTCGTTGTCCTCGACGACGCGGACGGCCGGGTGAAAAATAACGAGGTTCGGGTCGCTCGTCCGGCTGACCGCAACCCGGTAGTCGGCGAGGCGGAGGCGGGTGCCGCCCGAGGCGTCCCTGTCCGAGCCGACCACGATGCGCTTGCCGGGAAACTGGTCGCCCTGGGCGTTGAAGAGGATCTGGGCCATTCCGAGATCCTCGTACCCGTCTCCGTCCTCGCTGGGCGTGGCAAACCCCACCTGCCGGAGCGCGAGAAGGCTGCCGTCACCGTCCGCAGAGTTCTTGACAAAGAGCGGGATCCGCGCCTCTTCGCCGTCGATAAAAACTGTTACCGACGGCGCGCTTGCCCCGAGCGTTTTTGGCGGGGTGATCGAGCCAAACTCTTCGTCGCACGGCGGCAGGTCGTGGAAGCTGCCCGCGGAGATGTGGAACCGCTGGCGGTTCGTGACCCTGATCTTTCTCTCGGGGTCCTCGCACGACTCGGCAAAGATGCGCTGCGACCACGCCGTCACCTCCACGATGGCGACGTCGCCGTTTGTCGGCACGATAAAGGCGCCCGGCGTGAATTTGGAGCTGTTTTCGTACGGCATGCCAACGGCGTGCGGCGGCGACCCGATCCGCGTCTCCTCCATCTCGAGGCCGCCGTAGAGGCGGTCCGCCATGCCGCGGACGACCCACTCGCACCCCGCGCGGCTCTTGAGCAGATTGATATACCGATGGCACGGGTACTTCTTGTGGAGCTTTTTCTGGTTGTCGACGTATTGCTGCCGGCCCGACGCGTCGCAGCCGAGCACGTGCTGCATGTACTCGCGGGCGCTGGCCGAGAACCGGTGGTTGCCGGTGAGCTTGAAGAACATCAGCCGCCTGCAAAAATCCGACTCGTGCTTCTTGAGCGCGCTCGCAAAGACGACCGACTCGCCCTTGATGGGCGGCATCTGCCCGCCGGGGTCGCCGATGAGGACGAGCTGGACGTTCTGAAACCGACGGGCCGACCTCTGGCACGCTCTCCAGAGGAGATCCACGACCTTGCTCAGGTCGGTCGCGCTCATAAGCCCAAACTCATCAATGGCCACAAGAACTCGACCGTTAACGATTTTTTTGAGGAATGCGGCCACGGCGGGGTTTTCCTCGGCGGTGTAGTGGACCTTCTTGTCGCAGTGCGTCTTGAGGATGGAGAAAAAGAGCATGAGGTTGACGGCGTCGCCCCCGCCGAAGCGCTCCGCCGTCAGATCGCTCACCGCGACCCGCAAAACGGCCACCCCCGCGGCCGCGAGCTTTTTAACCGCAAAGTTCACCACCGTTGTCTTGCCCGAGCCCGCGCCGCCGGTGACGATGATGTGCGGTTTGCTTTCGTGGCAGAGCGCCTTGATGACCCCCTGCTGCTTGGGGTCGAACCGCCCAAACCACGGGTCGGCCATGCACGCCTCGAGCGCCATCCTTCCCGGCACCCTTTTTTTAAGTGGCAATTTTTATACCCCAGAGCACTGATGTGTGGACAAATATTAAAAGGTTAATAAAAACGATTGAATAGTAAGCCCCTTTTTTTCCGCCGCCGGCCTCCGGCTCGCACGCCCGGAGGGTCTCTATCGAGTTCTCTGCAATTATTATCGATGTTGCAAAGTTGAAGAAGAGCGCCGCCGAGATGACCTGGCTGAAGATTCGGCCAAGCTTCCGGTCGACGTTCCACGGGGTTGTGAGCAGCACGGCGCTAATCTGCGCCAGCAGGAGCCCGTCGTCCTCAAAAGCGGCGGCCGGGCAGCTCTTCTCGACCGAGAAGGCGCCGGCGACAAACGAGATGGCGACGCCGACCGCCGCCACCTGCGCGAGGGCGATGCACACGACCGCAACAAACTCGCCGGTGACCTCTGGCATGCCCTCCTCTGTGTCTTGTGGACCGGGGTTGTATATATTGAATGCGAAGGGGGGGGGTGGTGCATGGGCTGGTGGGCCGACCTTTTATTCCTGCTTCCCTCCGAGGAGTCTAGGCTCTGGCTGTTTCAGAGGAATGGACGGGGTTTCTTCGCTGACGGACCCCAGATTAGATCACGAGCAAGTCAGGATCGTCAGCCTCCAAGAGGCGCTGCGGCTGAACCTTCAGCACAGGAAGGCCACCGCTCGCGAAAAAAGGTCAAAACCAAAAAAGGAGGCTGACACGCCTGCACCCGAGGGGGCCCGCGAAGAGCTCTCCAATCTTTTCCTCTAGGGATGACCCCCATCGAGCTGCTCGAGCAAAAGTCGATTGCCGGCGGCCGGGCCGGGTGGAGTTTTGTGGCCACGGGGGAAAACAACGAGCTTGACGAGGCCGCGCGGCTGTTCACGCTCACTTCGGACCGCCACAAGAGTTATTCCAAGACAACGCTGCGCCGGCTCACCGATGTCGTCACCAAGTCGCGCGACACCGAGTCCAAGCCGGGCGAGCGCGAGGTGGCCCGTTTCCTGCGGCTTGTAGATCTGATCCACCAGGTGCCGTGGGCCAACAAACAGTTTGAGCCGAACGAGCGGATCATCCGGCAGCTCATGTGCGGCCACCTCGAGCTCATTGTGGGGCAGGCGGTGGCAAAGGCGCACGGAAACCGGCTCCGCCAGCTCATAGACTCGGACGCCAAGGACTCGCACCTCGTATGGGTGACCAACCGGCAGCAAGGTGCGTCCCCCGTTCCGTTCCGGTGCCCCGGACCTTCCCTGATACCGGCTCTTTTCCGTTACCGTAGGCAAAACGACGACGCTGGCAAAGTTCCTCGCGGCGCTGAGCATCGCCAGCCCGCGCGGCGGCAACCTGGTGTTTGTGTACTCCACTTCGCTCGACCGCGCACAGGAGGTATTGCGCGCCGTCAAGAGCATTATCCACCACCTCATGAAGGAGAAGAAGCTGCCGTCGCTCGGCTTTCAGAACGTGCGGATCACGCGCGACAACGAGATCATGTACGCGATATCGACGCTCGGGACCGAGAACGTGGTGCGGGCCCGGCCGCGCAACATTGCGAGCTGTCGCGGGGACGCGCCGGGCGAGTATCCCCTGGCAATACTCTTAATATTTTAACCTCATTAACCCGCGATGCCGATATGCCACTCGGCCCACTCCCAGGTGCCGTGATGGTGGATGAGATTGCCTTTATCGAGAAATCGTTCTTCGAGCAGTTTTTGAGGCCGTTGACGCAGGTGGGAGGGCGTGCCTTCACGTTTATCACGACGCCGCCGCACCGCGACTCGTGGTTCCAGCAATTTCTCGAGCTCATCACCGAGGCCAACGCCCGTGGTGATTTCCACTTTTATTTTGTGAGCCACAGCCTGGTCTGCGCCGAGTGCGCCAAGAACGGCGTCTCCGACCGGTGCACGCACCAGCTTGGCTACGTCCCGAGGTGGAAGTCTCTGATGACCCTGCACGCAATGCTCGCGCTGGTCCCCGCCAACGAGCGGGCGACGTACCAGACCGAGGTCCTCGGCGTTTTATCGAACAAGAGCGACTCTTACATCGACAGCCGGCTCGTGGCCGGCCTGCTCGAGGCCCGGCGCTCTCCGCCGCCGCTCGTCGACCGGGTCTACGTTGCCATCGATCCTGCGTCGCACAAGGGCTCGGCTATGGGGATCGCGGCGTTCTGCGTCGACAAAAGGACGGGCCAAAAAGTGTTCCTCGGCGCGGCTTCGGTATCGTTGATTCGAGCCGAGCAGACGCAGTGCGAGATGGTCGTCTCCCAATTTATGACGCGGCTGCGGGAGGTGCGGCAGCTGTCCGAGGCACGGCCCGTGATCTTGTGCGCCCCCGCCTTCCTCCGTGCCCCGTTGCTCACGCCCGGCCACCGTGTGCAGGCGACGGTCCTCCCGATCATCGAGTGCAACAACAACGAGGTGGCCGCCCACGCGATCCTCGTATGCGTCCAGCGTTTCCAACCGGTGCACAACTGGGTATCTGCGGAAATGTTCAAGAAGCACATAACCGCCGACGTGGGCATCTGGACGACGCACGAAACCAAGGCGGTGGCGCTCCGGCAGCTCCAGACCATCCTAATCAACACGGGCGAGCTTCGGATCTCGGACTCGTTTTTCACCGCCGACAGCACGGCCTTTACTCCGCGTGCGCCGGTGATTGACGCCGGGCTGGCGCTGGAGAATGTCTGGCAAGAAATCTGCCGCTTCCGGGACACGGACAAGGGACAGATCAGTGGTACGGCAGGCGGCACCCAGAAGGATGACGTTGGCATGGTGCGTTCAAAATTTTACCTCTTGCTCCTCTCGCCCTTGTCAGCTGACACCGGTCCCGCCGTGCTCTCCAGGCTGTGCTCATCGCAATCTACTGGATGGATGCAATCGCTAACCACGAGTCGGGCCAATCCGGCCACAGTTTACAGATGCGCCGTGTGTGATCGCCAGTTCAAGAACAGCGCGCTCGGGTACGTGCACTACAAGAGTCATTTCGGGCAGTGCTTTTGCATGTCGTGCGGCGTGATGGTTGCGCGGCAAGATTGGAAGCGACACTGCGCGATCGAGCACGACCTGCCGCAGTACGAGTGCCAGGAATGCAACAACATTTATACTAGAAAGGACCGGTACGAAGAACATCTAGCAAGAGAGCACAACGGTCCGTGGTTTGACTGCAGGCGATGCAAGAAGCGCTACCGCACGGCAAAGGGCCTGCTCGCGCACAAGTGCAGCCCGTTTTCACGCCACCTAAAGCCAGTTGCTGGTCTGAAAAACGCCGTTTTTGACCACCCGGGCGTTGAAGCAGGCCCAGTCGACGAGGGCGTCGTCGGTAAGCGCACAACCGGTATCCCCGCCGCCATCAAAGGGGGTGCACCGCCCGATCGCGGCGGCCTGCGTCCCGGCGGCCTCGAGGATAATGAGAACGACTTCTGGCGGTAGGTCGGGGACGCCTGCAACCCTAGAAACGCGGCGGATGGCACAGATGGCCGCGACAACGGCGTCGTTGATGTGCTTTGGGTAGTACCGCGTGTTCCTCGGGGCGTATTTCGTGAACCAGAGGCCGGGTCGCTCGAGCTCTGGCCTCTGTTCGAGCAGCTTTTTGATGTGGGGGCACACTGCCGATTTCTCGGCGAGCACCTGCTCGAGGCGCGTCCCGATCTCGGTCCCGTGCCGCAGGTCGCCCGGGTGGTCGGAGATGAAGGTGGCAGCAAAGAGGGCCGCCAGCGCCAGTGTCGGCATGTCGTGTGCGGTAAGCTGCGGCGCAAAGAGCAGCACCGGGCCACCGGCGTCTGGAAAGAGTGTGGCCGCGACCGAGCTGATCGACCCGGAATCCCTGTCGACCCAAATGTCCTCGAGGGTGAAGCCGCCGCACGCGTCGTTAATAAACTGGACACAGAGCTGCCCGAGCTGCGACAAAGCCAATAGTCTAGCGCCGCCGATTCTGTAGAGCAACCCAATGATACAGTTTGCCTCCTTCTGCTCCCTCGTCAGCGTGCCCGAGCACCATTTGTATCGCATGTGTTCCATCGATTCGCCGCGATTCAGCAGCGCGACGGCCGACGCCGGCGCCGGGGACAGACTGAAGAGGTCTGCGGTCCAGCCCGCGCGCGGCTGCGGGAGGATGTCGTCGACGGCGGCGACGAGCTTCCTGGCATCTGCTGCTTTTGTCGCGCTCTGCAGCGCCGTCTTCACCGCCAGAGGCCGCTCCACGATGCTCCCGGGGCTGGCAGCAAAGACGAAACCGTTTAGTCGCTCTGGCGGTACCGTGTCAAGGGGGACCGTCGTGACTGTCGCCGCCTGTCTCGAGGAGTACGCCAGCCACGGCCGGTTGTCGTCGTGGATGTACGTCGCCGCCATCGAACAGGGCCCGACCTGAACGTGCCTCGGAAAGCCTGCGTCGCAAAAGACAGTGTTCAGAAGGCCAGACACCTTGAGCTTCACCTTGTGCTGCGGCAGCTCCTGGAACCCCGGGAAGTGATTGTGCGGCAGGTTGCGGTGCAGCACGCGCGCGGCCTCGACGACCTCATCGGCGCCCAGCTCGGCGACGCGCGAAAAGAGGGCCTCGTACGGCGAGAAAAATTCGAGCGGGCCCGCCGCCTTGACTGGACCAGAGGCCTTCCACCCCCTGGCTGACGGCGAGCACATCTTGGTGTCGTTTGCGAGAAGATAGCTTAGGACCATGCTTGGCTTTGCCGCCGTCTCGGCCACAAAGATTGAGATGCCGCCGGCAAGGGCCTTCCAGCGCCCCCGGGAATGCCAGGCGGCCGACCACTCGGCGGGTTCGGTAAACGGCACGACCGGCCGCCACTCTGGGGCAATCTGGTCCAGGAAGGTGTACACGGCGTCGGTCGACCTCGGCTCGCCGTGCATCCAGCACCGCAGCTCGCTGAGCTGCTCCTCGCCGAGCCCGTGCCACGCGGCGAGCGGCGCGTCCGGGTAGTCGCGGAGGGCGGCCAAAAATATGTCGAGGACGGCGGTGCTTTTGCTGTGGCGCGCCGTTTCGGCCGCGCACCGCAGGATGTTGACGCGCGCCGCGTCGCTGCACGGCACCCGGCCGACGATCGTCTCGATAAGCCGGACGGCGTCTGCGAAGCGGCCCGACTGGACGTGGCCGACGACGGCGCGGTGGAGGTGCTTGCACGCCTCTGGCGTGATCCAGACGCGCGCCCCCGACCGGGCGATTCCGTCCAAGACCACGTCGGCAATGTCGGCCGAGCCACTCTTGAGCGTTACTGCGACGAGGCCGTCGACCGTCGCTGGCGGCGTCGTCATCACCATCGTCATCTCGGCGAGCCATGCGGCCTGGTTTTCGAGCGTCGCCCGGTCGTACCGTCCCAGCGTGATTGACGTGGTCCACGTGTTGAGCAGGACGTGCGCAAACCCCGCGAGCCCCTCGTGGTCTTCGCACAGGCTCGCGAAAACCGGATCGGCCGGCGGCTTCCACCCGTGGCGGCACGCCCGTTTTTTGCACAGCCGGCAACGCTGGGACTTGCACTTTGAAAAAAAGGGGGCCGACATGAGAGAATAAACGCGTATACTCGGTTGTGTTACTCTAGGCGCGGGCGCTTCGGGCTACTTTCGGCGGCTTCGACCTCGTTCTCGTCAACACTCGCCGGCTCCCACCCCGGGATGTGCCAGCTGAGCCGGTACTTTGAAAACTCTTCCCCCGTGATCCCAAAGCTTCGCCACCGGTTGCGCAGCATGCGGCCGTAGAGATCGTCGCCAAACTCGAACGTGACTTCGGGCTCGGTGCCCGGCCACACCTTTTCCATATCGCCTCCGTCGTCGTCGTCGTCCATGTCGTCGGGCAGAAAAAGGTCGGCGCCCGGCATATCTCGCTTGTAATTGATATCGTCAATCGTGATCGAAACATCGGCGAGGTCCTCTTGGTCGAGCACGGTGATCCGCTTTTCGCCGCCGTCTTCGCGTTCCATGCCAAACCAGAGCTTGTGCATCGTCTGCGGGTCGAGCGCACCGGGCGGCAGCGAGATCGCCTGTATGATGCGGGCGGCTTTCTTGAACATGTTCGGCTTGGTCAAGTTTGCGGCCGCACTGTTGCACGCGTCGATGTTGAAAATGACGGCGTTGCCCGACTTTGTAATCGGCCTGAGCCGCCGCTTCCCGTCCGCGGACGTAATATCCGTTGGCGACGCGACAGAGGGGCTAACGACCGTGTACCCGGTGAACGTGTTGCCCTTTGACACTTCGACCCTTTTGCAGCGCTCGGCGAAGCGAAACCACATGTTGTAAGTGTCGGCATCCAGTTTCTGCTGCTTCTCCCTGGCCTGCTGGGTCGCCCCGATCGGGGCGATGAGAAAGTTTGCGATTTGGCGGACTTTGTCGTTCGGGTTTCCGAGGTAGTCGACCGGGTTCAGCAGAATGTCGCCCGAGAGAGAATCCGTGAAGTCGGCGGGGAAGAGCCAGTGCTTCTCGTCGGGCGACACGAGGCCACACGGTACAGGTGTTGCCGATTCCCGCGCATCCTGAAACTGGGCCGCCGCCGAGAGGATGCGCTCGATCCGCGGGAACGACGTCTTGTGCAGCATCGTTTGGTTGACCGCCCACCGCTGCTCGGTGTGGCTGATCCCGCCAGCCTTTTCAATCGAATGCTCGACGACCATCAGCGCCGGCATGCCGCCGACCTGCTTCGTCTCGAGCTTCCGCAGCTCTTCCGCGATGACCGGGATCGAGCGCGCCTCGCCGTACTTGCTTTTCTGGTTGCGGTAGACGCGGGTCGCCAGTTCGGTGACGGGATCGACGCCACGCCGCCGCCCGCCCACTGAGCCCGCAGTCAGCACGTAAAACTTACCCTCGTGCTGCGAAAAGCCGGTGAAGATCGGCCTGCCGGCGACGCCGTCGTCATCTTCGGTCGTCGTGTACAGCGGCTCGATCAGCTCGACCAGCGTGGCAAAGATCAGCTCTATGAAAGACTCTTCCGCCGCGCATCCGTAGTAGAGGCTCATGCCGGCAATGATGTCGCTGGGCGAGATGACGAGGTTGGCCTGGATCATGAACGCGCGCTCCCAGTCCTCGGGGGTGCCACTGTAGTGGTTGGACCCTAGCGGCTTGACGCTCCACGCCGTCTTGAACCGGGTGCACTCCGATATCACGCGAAAGTAAGTGACGCTTCGTACCGTCCAGGTAAACTGGCTGAGCGAGCGTCCGAGCGGCGGCGAGAGCCCAACATCGGCCATGACCGCCATCGCGACCGAGAGCAGATCCTTGGATATGTCCGCGGCGTTGTGTAGACCAAAATGACCCGGAAAATTGAGGAGCCACTGGTTGCTGCCACACATCCTGCCAAACAACGATACGGCGTGCGCGGTCTCTTTTCTCATCCCGCCTCTCATGAGCGCCTTCCGTTGCTCTTCGATCGGCGGGTCGGGGATGTCCACGCCATGCCGCCGTGACTCGAGCGGCGAGTCGGTGTCACCCAGCTCGTTGCGGTTAAAGGCCCGTATAGATCGACACGCTGTCATGGTCGTCATGGTTTGAAACTTTTTCCCGCCGTTCTCGTCCGTTGTTTCGACCGGCATTGCGGTTTGGATGTATCCCTCGCTGGTGGCCGTCTTCTCGTTCATGCCTTGGCGCGTGTTCTCCCGGTCTCGGGATTGTGGGTTGTTTCCGGCGCCAAACTTTTCGTCACTGTAGATATAGCGATTGTCGACCCGGCTGCTGAGCTCGTGCGCCAGGGCGTTGTCCGTGTTGTCGCCGTCGACGACCACAAGGGAACTGGGCGCCATATTTTTAACCTCCTCTTGTATCTTGGATTTGCCAGCGGCCTGGTGTGGAGGGGGAACGGCGCAGCGCGTCAGGGCTCGCGTCCGTAAAAAAAACGGCCGACGGGGGCGAGGGCACTCACCGGGGTCCCGGTCATGGCGATGCAGCTCTTTTGGTTCGTGTTCTGCGTGGGGCTGGACCACACCTGGAGCAGGATCAGGAGCATCGCCGGGACTTGGTTGCTCATGAGTCCAATCATGGTGTGGAAGATATGGACAAGTTGGGCTAGGATGGTGCCACCCGTGTCAAACCCCTGCAAAGGGCCATCAGCAATCTTCCACGTGTAAAGCGCCATCACCCGCTTAAAAAGATACGCATTTGTAGTTCGCATTCGCATGAGCTGTTCCTGGATCGGTTCGCGTTCCGCGAGAAGCTCGCTGAGCGCGAGCGGCAATGCGTGTGGATCTTCCGAAATCATTCCTATACCCGAGTTCATTCCCTGCTTGTAGAGCTCGAGCATTTTATTTCCGCGATCGTCTGGATCAATGATGGCCTCCGCTGTTTTAAGGCCGGGTTGAATCGAGCAGATGAAGTGCCACTGCTCCGGGTAAACGGTCCTAATGATCATCGCGTTCGTGCTTTCGCCGGGGGGCATACTCGAATCATTCGCTTCAATGATCGGCATGTTTGCTTGCGGGTCGACAAGAAGCGAATCGATAGGCGGCTCGGTGACAATAGCGCCAAACTTGGTGAGGGTGTCGCCGCGCTCGCGCTCGCGCGGGGTAAGCCCGTTGACAACCAGCGAGCGCGGGTGATATTCTTCCAGATCCGACCACGGTATCACTCGCTTCAGGCTGTCGTACATGGCCTTCAGCTGGGCTTTGATTTTCCTGTGCGGTGCGCTTCTGTACGGCCACACCATCCGGCCTAGGATGTTGGCGTCGATGCCGAGCTTCGGGTCTTCAAAGACCTTGACCTGGTCAGCGGGCCCGAGAAACCGTGGCTTGACTTCGTCGAGCTCGGGGATTGGATCAAACCGGTAGGTATCGCCCAGCTCTTCGTAGTAGTTTAGGGGGTTGTTCTGAAAACTTTGCATGGTGCCGTCGACCGTGCGTACCCGACCGCCGTGCTTTGGCAGGACCTTCTCCGGGTCGCACACGTTGAGGATGTGCCCCAAGTATGATGGATCGGTCGCAATGTCTTTCGGGGTGACATCGACCGTCGGCGACATGATCAGCCTCTCGACGCTGTCGATGGGGCTGCCCACCAGGAGCTCGGTGGCCCTTACGAGCATCGTTTGATTGCAGATGCGGCGCCAGTCGGCCTGGCCGGGCACGATATTCGGCTCAGACCCCCGCGACCCGGCCGCGGGCTGTCTTTGCCCGGTGCCCTCGGCGGCCTGCCTTGGAACCACACGATCGGAAATGAACGCCATAACGGTCGAAAGTTGGTCACCCGTGAGTGGAATGACGAAGACCTGGTCGAGCGGCCGGGTGGGGAGGTCGGCGTCCTGGTCGTCGATGAGCTCGGCGATAACTTCGTCCGGAAAGCCGGTCGACAGCATGACCACCTCCGGCCTGACCGAGAGGCATGCCTGAAGGTAGAGGTAGAGCAACGATTGCTCGAGAATAACGCCTCGGGTGTGTTCTCGGGGACACTTTGCGTGCGGCGAAAACCGGGTTGCGTTGAAGGGGATGCAGACGACGGCTGCGCAGTCGACGGGTGCAAACCTCCCGGTCCACTTATGCGGCTGCGAAAGCGGCCAGTACGTCGGCGGCCCGTCCTTCGTCTCCTGCTGCGGCATGTTCCTCAACGGCATTTTTAAAAGTGGCCACCACCCGTTTTTTTTTACCACCCGTGGCTGAAAGGTTACCGTTATAAATATAAATATAACTCGTTGCATTTATCACCTGGTGGGTTGGGCGGCGGGAATGTGCTGCTGCTGCGGCCTGGGGACGCTCGTACAGGCCATACTCGCCCAATGCACCGACTTACTCTGCTGCAAACCTATAAAAGGGTGCTGTAATGCCTGTTGTAACCGGGGCGACGAGCCACTACTAGACTCTAACGGCTAGTTTTTGGCACCATTCACTTTTTTTGGCGGGACCACGTGCCACAACCGCGGAGCACATTCATCATGGCAGCATCGAACGATCCAACCCAGTGGTTCACCGAGGACGAGGTCGAGGACCCCGAATACGACGCCGGCTCGGTGGATCTGACACGGGACGACTCGTCCGGCGACTCGTCCGGCGACGACAACGGCGACACGCCGAACGAATCTTCGGAAGACGAGGACGGCACCGACACCGATCCCGAGTGCGACGTTGAACCGCTCGAAGTGGCCGCAGCCGTACGCGGGGCGATGGAACAGCCTCCCGGAGAGCGCAAGGTCGTGCTCAAGGGCAAGACCTACACCCTCGCCCAACAGGGGCAGTCGAAAAAACCGCTCATCCCGGTTTTTCGCGGCAACGTCCCAAAGGAATGTGAGCAGCTTAACGAACTCTTCCGGATGACCGGCGGCAAAAAGTACTGGCGGCCGGTCATCAGCGGGAGCTCGGTCGATTTTAGCGCCGTAAGCGTCAAGGCCATCCGCGGCGTCGTCGCGGCCATGCTGAAGGAGATGCCCGACGACACGCGCGACGTTCGCGTTTTTTGCCAAGAATATACAACGGAGGATGTTTTTAAGCATCTCATTGGTATCACCGAGAAGAAGCCGGCGACCGAGCCGCCAAAGGCAGAAACCGAAAAAACGGCCGAGCCGGCAAAGCCGGCGACCGAGCCGCCAAAGGCAGAGCCGCCAAAGGCAGAACCCGAAAAAACGGCCGAGGAGCCAACGTCTGAAAAAGAGGCGACGCCGCCGAAAAAAAAGGCCCCGAAGCGCAAGGCGCCAGCCGGCGAGCCGAAGACGGCCAAGAAAAAGCGGCAGGCGCCCGGGCAGACGACGCTCGACGCCTCGGTCGTCGTCCGGGACAAGCCGGCCCCGAAACCAAAGCAACCGGCAGTGCCCGCGGAAGCGCCCGCGGAAGCGCCCGCGGAAGCGCCCGCACAGCCGTCTGCCGCCTACGCCGCGCGGCTCCAGGTTTCATCCATCATCCGCGCCAAGCTCGGCGAGATCACCACGCTGCTCGACTTTTTGGAGAAGAACGAGAAGACGCGGGCCGCCGAGCGCGAGCTCGGCCTCTAGCTGCCGAGGATCCGGTATACCTCGCCGGCGGCGGCCGACAGAGCTGCCGTGACCAGCCGGAACGCGATCCGTAGCACATCATAAACGACGCTCGCTAGCTCGCGCCCAAACGCGCGCCAGGCGACGCCAATCAGCAGCAGCGGCAGCAGGACCTCGAGGAAGACGTAGCTGGCGGGGCGGGGGGGGGTCAGCGGCCGCAGGGCGGCGGGGAAACGGCGGCGCGCCGCGGCGTACCCAAGCCCCAGGATGAGGCACTCCCAGCGCGGGGTGATGTCGGGGCCGACGCAGTTGTTCTCGTTGCCGGCGTAGAGCGGCGTCGGATCGTACGAGAGCCACAGGCCATCGACGAGCGGCCACAGCCACGGGTACACCCAGTCAACAACGTAGAGCCGCCGCATCGTCGGGCAAATACTAGGAGACGCGTTGCTCCGGACCAGGCCGTCGAGGATCTTGTCGGCGCTATTGTAGGGCTCGCACTGCTCGGGGACGGTCCGCAGCCAGTCTTCGATGGACGTCGTATTGATGAACGGAATCTCCTCAAAGTAGCACCCGATACACTTTGCGGGCGCATCGTTCGCAAAAACCTCGCCAAACAAATCAGTGACGGCGCCGCCGATTGCCGCCACCGCCCCAATAATCCCGTCGAGCGTCCCGATAAAAGTATTGATCACATCGGCGATCGGGCCAAAGTTGTCGGCAAGCGACTCGGCCGACGCAATAAACCGGTACCGCGCGTACACGAGCGCAAACCCCGTAATCACGAGGTAGAAGATGCTCCACAGGCTGGTAAACAGCTCCTCGATCAGCAGGAACATGCTCAGGACGAAAATGAGGAGATCCTCGAGGAGGTCGTCGACAATGTCTTCGATCACGGCGTACGTTACCTCGAGGGCGGTCTGGATGGGCGGCACTACAACATCATACAGCCAGGCCATTGTACACCTCCCTTATGATTTTGTTTAAAACTTATACTGGTGTCTAGTGTGTGCGGTGCAT
>Ga0163179_10001378_pt1 | contig 17293 bp, 17 predicted proteins | sample AtlANTMetagenome_FD_109643 | JGI IMG/M metagenome (GOLD analysis project Ga0163179, IMG submission 109643) | Marine eukaryotic phytoplankton communities from the Atlantic Ocean - Atlantic ANT 2 Metagenome | ecosystem: Environmental > Aquatic > Marine > Oceanic | place: North Atlantic Ocean... | reverse complement strand
CTACTTTACAAAAAAGATATGGTACTGTTAAATCTTTTGATAAAATAAAAGATGGAGATATGCTTAATATATTTTTACAGGAGTTGAACGAAAAAAATGAACCTAAGGAACTGGGTGTCACCTCAACGACTTCAGTTTTATTAGATAAAATAGAGGATAAAATTATAAAAAATAAAATATTAAAACTTAGTAAAAAAGGTGTGTTAAAAATAGAGTTAAAGAAAGCTTTTCCTAATATTACCGATTTGGCATCTATGTTAAAGATTTCAAAAGAAGAAACAGAAAATTTGAATCCTCATTTTTTATGTGAAATAAAAGATATCACTCGTTTGCTTCCTGCTACTCTCAATCTTGATTTTTTTAAAAAATGTTATCCTACCGAAAATATTAAAACAATTAAGGAATTTAAAAAAGTTATAAAAAAGGAGCTGGAAACCCAGTATATTGTAGAGTCTGACAGAAAATTATTTAATGATGCAAGTCATCTTTTTATGAAAAAAATAAAAATTAATTTCCCTGATGATTTTCTTAAGAAATGGTTAAAGACGAATATCAAAAAAGAATTTACAGAAGCTGAATTTGAAACAGAATACCTCAATTATCTTAAGTATTTATCTTGGCAATTGATTGAAAACACAATTTGTTTGGAAAATAATATCAAAATAACTAATGAGAAATTAGAAGAGTTTACGAAAGATTATGTACTTCGACAAATGAAAGCCTATGGAAATATCAATATGGGAAATAAAGAAATTGAGGGAGTTGTCCAAAATCTCCTAAAGAACAAGAAAGAATCTGAGAAAATGATGAATGAGGTGATATTAATCGAGTTAGTTGAGTATTTTAAAAGTAAGATGAAACTTATTAAAAAAAGTGTTTCTTTAAATGAATTTATTAAATTAGCTAATAATCAAAAATAGTTACATGGATAGTTCAAAAGAATTCAATAAATATGCCACTAAACATATGGGTATTAGTAGTATGACATTATATAATTACAGTTCAGTGTATGGTAATTATATTAACCCGACTATTACAGAAGAAATTACAGAGAATAGGAGACAGGTGACTATGGATGTTTTTTCCCGTTTAATGCAAGATAGAATTATTTTTTTAGGAGTTCCTATCAATGATACTGTGGCGAATATTATTCAAGCACAATTACTTTTTTTAGAATCAACAGGACCCAATAAGGATATTGAAATTTATTTGAATAGTCCAGGTGGTCAGGTATATGCGGGATTAGGTATATATGATACTATTCAATTTATATCATCAAGTGTATCAACGATTTGTACTGGAATGGCAGCGTCTATGGGTGCTGTTTTGTTATGTGCGGGAGAAAAAGGAAAAAGATCTGCTTTACAACATTCGAGAGTTATGATTCATCAACCACTAGGAGGTGCGCAAGGCCAATCTTCAGATATCCAAATTGTTGCTAGAGAAATAGATAAATTGAAACAAGAATTATATGAGATTATTGCTAAACATTCCAACAAAACATTTAAAGAGGTCTGTAGGGATGGAGATCGAGATTTTTGGATGACTTCTCAAGAGGCTGTGGATTATGGTATGATTGATGAGATTTTAAAACCAGAGTTGAAAAAATAATACAATTACATGACGGCAAAAAATCAGAGTTGTGCTTTTTGTAGCAAACAAAAAGCTGATGTTAATATTTTAATCACGGGAAATACTGGTAATATTTGTGATTCTTGTGTTTCACAGGCAAGTATCATTGTGGAAGAAGAATTACGTTTAAATCAAGAAAAAAAACTCCAAGAAGAATTAAAATTATTCAAACCAAAAGAAATAAAAACATATTTAGATCAATATATTATTGGCCAAGATATAGCTAAAAAAGTTTTGTCAGTGGCAGTGTATAATCATTATAAAAGAATTTTACATTCTAAAAAAGTAGATGATGTAGATTTAGACAAATCAAATATATTAATAGTTGGTGAAACTGGAACGGGTAAAACATTATTTGCACGTGTTATTGCAAAAATGTTAAATGTTCCATTTTGTATTGTCGATGCAACATCTATGACAGAAGCTGGATATGTTGGAGAAGATGTTGAGTCTTTATTAACACGTCTTTTACAGGTTGCGAATTATGATATTCATAGTGCTGAAAAGGGGATTGTTTTTATTGATGAAATTGATAAAATCTCAAGAAAAAATGATAATCCTTCTATTACAAGGGATGTGTCTGGGGAAGGAGTACAACAAGCGTTATTGAAGATAATGGAAGGAACGTTGGTGAATGTTCCTCCACAGGGTGGACGTAAACATCCAGATCAAAAATATATTCAAATTAATACAAAAGATATTTTATTTATATGCGGAGGTGCATTTTCTGGAATTGACAAGATAATTAATGATAGGATGTGTACACTTTCAGTTGGTTTTAAACGTAAAAAAAATTACGTCTCCACAATTAAAGATCAACGTATGAGAAATGTTTTACCTCAAGACATTAAAAAATATGGTTTGATTCCTGAATTAATTGGTAGACTACCCGTATTGACATATTTAGTCCCATTAGATAAAGATATGTTATTAAAAATTTTAACTGAACCTAAAAATTCAGTCATACAACAGTATAAAAAATTGTTTTTGATGGATAATATTGAATTATCTCTTTCTTCAAAAGTATATAAGTTAATAGTTGATTATGCATATGATTTTAAATTAGGTGCTAGAGGACTTCGATCTATTTGCGAAAAATTATTTTTAGATGCATTATTTAATATGCCTAGTCAAACAGATAAACCCCAATCTTTATCGATAGATTTAAAGTACGCGAAATCAAAATTGAAAGAGATAGATTTTAGTAATTTTAAACAGGCAGGTTAGCTCATTGATTTTTTTAGTGTTAAAAAAGTAAACGAAAATTTATGTTTTTCGTCTTTCGCATGAAATGTTTGCTCAGTAATTTTCCATTTTTTCATGTTTAATTTTGGAAAAAAAGTGTCTCCATCTATTTCTGCATGAATTCGTGTTAAATATATAATATCAACTAAGTTTTTTTCTAAAGCATATTTATATACCATTCCACCACCAATAATAAAGATATTCGAACCCTTTTTTTGTTTTCCTAATTCAATAGCAGCTTCTAAACTGTTTACCGTTACACAATCTTTAGCATGGAAATTCGGATTTTGGGATAAAATAATATTAATTCTACCCTTTAAGGGTCTGAACTTTTTAGGAATGGATAAATAATTGTTCTTGCCCATAATCACAACCCCTCCAACTGTTTTTTGTTTAAAAAATGCCATGTCATTAGGTAAATTCCAGGGTAAATCATTCTTTACACCTATAACATTATTTTCAGAAGTAGCAACTATTAATTTTATTTTCACTCCAGATTTTTTTAGACTGCGATGGGTGCTTTTATATGTGGATATGGGTCATATCCAGATAATACAAAATCATCATATTTAAAATCAAAAATACTTTTTTGGGGTTTTATTTTCATTATAGGTGTTTTTCTAGGATTTCTTGATAATTGTAGTTTTGCCTGTTCAATATGATTTATGTATAAGTGAGCGTCACCCAAAGTATGTATGAATTCTCCGGGTTTTAAATTACATACTTGTGCGATCATTAGTGTTAATAACGAATATGAGGCAATGTTAAATGGGACACCAAGAAAAATATCGGCACTTCTTTGATATAGTTGACATGATAATTTCCCATCATTAACATAAAATTGAAATAATGAGTGACATGGTGGTAGTGCCATTTCACTGATTTGTCCAACATTCCAAGCGCTTACTATTAATCTTCTTGAGTGAGGATTGTGTTTTAATTGTTTGACCAGCTCTTTTATTTGATCAATTTTCTGTCCATTTTGATTTATCCAACTTCGCCATTGAAATCCATATATTGGTCCTAATTCCCCATCATCATCAGCCCAGTCATTCCATATTTTTACATTATTTTCTTGTAAGTATTTCACATTTGTTTCTCCTCTGAGAAACCAAAGTAATTCATGAATCACTGATTTTAAATGAATTTTCTTTGTTGTTACTAGAGGAAAACTACTTTCTAAATTATATCTACTTTGATAACCAAAAACACTGAGTGTACCAGTACCAGTTCTGTCAGTTTTTTTAATACCATGTTGCAAAACATGGTCCATCAGTTTCAAGTATTCTTTCATATTAATATACCAACTATTACTGCTGTTAATAATGATGCAACTGTCCCCCCAATCAAAGCCTTAACTCCTAATTGTGACAATTCAATTCTTTTCTCAGGTGCAATTGCTCCAATCCCACCAATTTGGATACCGATTGATAAAAAATTGGCAAAACCACATAAAAAATATGTGGCCATAATTTCTGTTTTATTTGAAATTTGAACATTTTTAATCATTTCTCCAAGAGACTCGTATGCGATAAATTCATTAGCAACTGTTTTTTCTCCTAAGAGTTGTCCAGCTAATAATATATCTTCAAAGGGGATTCCGATTAACCAAGCAATTGGTGAGAAAATATATCCAAAGATTAATTCCAATGATAGTACAGAATACATTTCAGTATTATTTAATATAAAATCATTAAGACCGGTATGAGAACCTATTACATTAAGTATTTCATTTATTAGAGCAATAAATGCAACAAAAACTAGTAACATAGCTCCAACATTGACTGCCAATTTCACTCCTTGTATTGTCCCTAGTGCAATAGAATCAAATACGTTTGATCCTAAATTTTGTTTTGACATTGTCATTGTTTCATTTATTTCTCCTGTTTCAGGAACTAGTATTTTACAAGCAACAATTGCTGCTGGTGCAGACATAACTGATGCTGCTAATAAATGTGGAGCAAATTCTTCACCTAACATTGCTGTGAAGGCAATGAATACACCACCCGCTATTGTCGCCATGCCTCCACCCATTAAACATAATATCTCTGATTTAGTCATTTTGGATATATAGGGTTTTATTAAAAGCGGAGCTTCAGTTTGTCCTAGAAATATATTCCCGGAAGCAGCTAAACTCTCAGCTCCAGAAAGATTCATTGTTTTTTTCATAATAATTGCGAAAAAATAGACTATTTTTTGAAGTATCCCTAAATAAAATAAAACACTCGTTAATGCGGAAAAAAAGACAATTGTAGGTAGAATTTGAAATGCGAAAATAGCACCAAAAGATGGGTCATTTACTAACGTTTCACCGAATAAAAAGATAGAGCCTTCTTTAGTGAAATTTAAGATAGCTAAAAACACATCACTGATTTTTTGGAATAAAATTTCAATAAACTTTACTTTTAAAATACATATTGCAAAGAGAATTTGAATCAGTAATCCTTTTCCTACTAATCTCCAATTTATTTTTTCTTTATTATTAGATAATAAATAACATATTGATATTAGAGTTATAATACCAATCAAACCTCGTATTATTGTTTCTAGATTATTCATTTATTTTTTTTATTTGATCTCTTATTCTAGCGGCTAATTCGTAATCTTCATTTTGTATAGCAAGTTTTAGTTTTTTTTCTAAATTTTCAATAGTATTATGATTTTCTTCACCCTGTTTTTCTTTAGGTATTTCTTTTTCCATGTCATCTTCATAATTTTTGTTAGCTTTCACCAACACTTTTTTATCAGTATATATTGGTGCATCAAGTCTAATAGCAATAGCAATAGCATCAGAAGTCCTTGAGTCAATCATAAAACTATCACCATATTTTTTATTTATGAAGATAATGGTTGAAAAAAAAATACCTTTCTCCAATTTATGAATAATAATTTTATCTAAAATTAATTCACTTTTTTCAGTGATACTTATAAGTAAATCATGTGTTAATGGTCGTGGTGATATGATATTTTTATCTAAACCTATAGCAATAGCTTGAGCTTCACATTGACCTATTACAATTGAAAGTTTTCGTATACCATTATCTTCTTCCAAGAACAAAGCATATGCTCCAGATTTAAATTGACTATAAGAAAGACCAATTACATTCAATTTAATTAGGTCCATAGTTTAATTTTTATGATTTTTTATTGCTTCTATTAATTTTGGAATAATAACAAAAGCATCACCTATTATACCATAATTTGCCCCTTTAAAGAAAGGAGCATCGGCATCTATATTAATAACTACGATATTTTTAGAGCCATTTACGCCGGCTAAATGTTGAATTGCCCCGGAAATTCCTATTGCAATATATAATTCAGGGTTTACTACCAGACCGGTTTGTCCAACATGTTCAGAATGTGGTCTCCATCCCATATCTGACACTGGTTTTGAACAGGCAGTCGCAGCTCCTAATAATTCTGCCAATTCTTCAATCATTTCCCAGTTTTCTGGGGCTTTCAACCCCCTTCCAGCAGAAACAACAATTTCAGCGTCAGATAATGATATTTTTTCATTTGATTTCTTCCGATCAAGAATTTGAATAGAATCTTCGAAAGATTTTTCAATGTTTATTATTTCTCCCTTTCCAGGTGTTTTGTTTATATTCCCAATTGAATTAGGTAGAATATTAATAATATTAGAGTTATAATTCGATTCATATTTCACATAAGCTTTACTTGAAAACGCTTTACACTTAACAGTAAGTGGGGCGGTCTTTTCAGGTAGAGCAATTGCGTTGGTGATGAGTCCAGTATCTTTTAATTTGACTGTTATTAATGGACTAATTGATTTTCCTACATTCGTGTTTGCTATAATTGTCGTATTTATTTCATATTCTTGAATAATCTCAACACATAAATCACTAATTACTTTATTCGTAGTTGTTTCAAATTTTAGGTTTGAGATATTAATTACCTTATCAGCTCCATATTCAATTAATTGCTTTGGTTGAGTACTACCAAGGGTTAACACAATTAAATCTGTATTTAATTGATTTGTGACATTTCTGGCATAAGATAAGGTTTCATAAGAGGTTTTTTTAAAATCACCTTCCCAATTTTCTATTAATGTTAATACAGACATAGTACTAAATTGTATTGTTAATAATTTAAAAGTTAGATTACTTTTACTTCATCACTTAGTGTTTTAACTAATTTTTCAACTTCATCCTCTTGAAAGATTTTGCATTCAGATCGTTCTGTAGGTTTTGTGTATTCAATACTTGTCATATTGTTATTTGATATATCCTCCATATTAATTATCTCAAGTGGTTTTGTCCTAGCAGTCATAATACCTCGCATGGATGGTATTTTTAATTCTTTTTCTTCAACTAAACCTTTTTGACCAGCAATTAATACTGGTAAATCACCTTCCAAGGTTACTATTCCATTATCTATCTCACATTTACAATTGATTTTTATGTTGTTAATTTCAAGTCCAATACAACTATTAATAAATGGAATTTCCAATTTACCTGCTAAAAAACCAGGAACTTTGCCACCATTATAGTCAATTGATTCTCTTCCACAAAAAATTAAGTCAAATTGATTGTCATCACAGTATTTTTTGATACAATCTGCAACCATACGACTATTATCAGGATTTTTATTTATACGTACAGCGTTATCAGCACCAATTGCAAGAGCTTTTCGTAAAATACTATCATTTTTCTCATCACCAACATTTATAACTGTAATTGTGGCGTTATTACTTTCTTTGATGTGAATAGCTTTAGTTAAACAAAATTCATCATAAGGATTAATTATATATGTTACACCTACCTCATCGAAATCCTGATTATTTATAAAATTTATTTTTGATGTTGTATCAGGGACACTACTTATACATACTAAAATTTTCATATGTTATTTAGTTATTAAATTTTCACTAATTTAACTAAAAACATATATAATAATAAACTATTTTAGGTTAGATATTATTTTTTACCTTTTTTAGTAAAAAAAAACAATAAATTTGTAAAAATTTTTATAATAATGAGAGAGATTCAATTTCGAGAAGCTGTTGCCGAAGCGATTCGTGAAGAAATGAGACTGGATGACCGGATTTTTTTAATGGGAGAAGAGGTGGCTGAATATAATGGTGCGTATAAAGCGTCAAAGGGTTTATTGGACGAGTTTGGTCCTAAAAGAATAATAGATACACCTATTTCTGAGGCTGGCTTTTCTGGTATAGGTGTGGGGGCGGCGATGAATGGTCTTAGACCAATTATTGAATTTATGACATTTAACTTTTCTTTAGTTGCTATCGATCAAATTATTAACAATGCGGCAAAAATGAAACAAATGTCTGGCGGTCAATTTAATGTACCAATTGTTTTTCGTGGACCAACAGGTTCAGCGGGACAATTAGCGGCTACTCATTCACAGTCTTTTGATAATTGGTACGCAAATTGTCCTGGTTTAAAAGTTGTTGTTCCTTCAAATCCATATGATGCAAAAGGTTTATTGAAGTCATCTATAAGAGATAACAATCCAGTTATATTTATGGAGTCTGAACAAATGTATGGTGATAAGGGGAATGTACCTGTCGAAGATTACTTAATTCCAATTGGACAAGCAAATGTTATCCAAGAGGGAACTGATGTTACTGTTGTTTCTTATGGAAAGATGTTGAAAACAGTTTTTGAATCAAGTGACGCGTTAAAAAAAGAAAATATTTTGATTGAAATAATAGACCTTCGTACTTTAAGACCAATAGATTATGAGTCGATTATTAAATCTGTGAAAAAAACAAATCGTTTAATTATAGTAGAGGAAAGTTGGCCATTGGGATCCATTTCTTCAGAGATTAGTCATACGGTTCAAAAATTAGCATTTGATTTTTTGGATGCTCCAATTGAAAGAATATGTTCTGCGGATACACCCATGGCATATTCTCCTGTTTTAGTTGAAGAATTTCTTCCAAAGAAAATAGACATTATAGAAAAGGTGAAGTCTGTTTTATATATTTAATTATTTAAATAAACCGCTCAGATTTGAGTCAATCTTTTGAATTATAATACCTAAGTCGCTTTTTTTATTTTGAAAGTCTACTTCGTTTGCTTGTATGACTAAGTGATTGTGTTCGTAATTTGCAAAAAAGGCCTCATATCTTTCATTTAACCGTTTCAAATAATCAATTCTTATACCCTCCTCGTAGTCTCTACCTCTATTTTGTATTCTATTTACAAGTGCCGGAACATCAGCTCTTAAGTAAATTAATAGATCAGGAGGTGTTACAAATGATTCCATAAGTTGGAATAAATCTAAATAGTTTTCATAATCTCTTTGGGTCATTAAACCCATTGCTTGAAGATTGGGTGCAAAAATATAAGCATCTTCGTATATAGTTCTATCTTGAATAATCGTTTTTTTTGATTTGAGAATATCTTGTACTTGACGAAATCTACTATTTAGAAAAAATACTTGTAAATTGAAGGCCCATCTTTGCATATCTTCATAAAAATTATCTAGATATGGATTGTTATCCACAGCCTCAAATAAAGGAGACCATTTGTAATGTTTCGCCAACATTTTACATAATGTGGTTTTACCAACACCTATATTTCCCGCAATAGCAATGTGCATAATGATTGTAAAATTTGATTTGTATGAATATATGTAAAATCTATAATCTTTTTATTAAAAGTTCTATAAAATTTCTATTATTATATAATCTTTGAATTTTATTTTGTCCTCCGACTTTGTCTTTTTCCTTTAGAAGTTGATAGAAAAAATTTCTTTTTACAACATGTATGATGGGTTCTTTGATGAGTAGATTTTGGTTTCTTTTTGCATTATAATCAGAGTTTATTGATTGTAGTTTTTCATCTAATAATCTTTTAAAGATATTAATATTTTCTGGAGGAATTTCAAATTCAATAATCCATTCATGACAACCACTATTGTCCTGGAAGAAAAAAGGTGCAACGATATATTCTTTTATTATTGAATTTGTTTTTTGAGTGACATAAACAATCGTTTCATTGACATGGTCTTCATTAACTTCTTCTCCAAAAGCATTGATGAAGCTTTGAACTCTCCCTATAATTTTTATTTTATACGGATTTATAGATGTGAATTTGATGGTGTCTCCAATTTTATATCTCCACAAACCTCCATTTGTTGAAATTACCATGGAGTAAATAACATTTAATTTGACTTCTTGTAGTGGAATAATTTGGTCATCTCTTTCTTGACCATTTTTGATGGCAATAAATTCATAGAAAACCCCCTGATTTACCAACAATAATAAATCATTTTTATCCGGTTCATTTTGTATGCCAAAAAATCCTTCAGAAGCATTATAAAGCTCTAAATAATTTGGTTTTCTTTCTCTAAAGAACCCATTAAATATTTGTTTATAGTTATTAAAATCAACCCCACCATGCATATATAATTCTAGATTTGGCCAAATGTTTCGTAGACATTTAACCTCCATTTTTTGAAGCAATGTACTTATAATGATAATTGTCCATGAAGGAACACCAGAAATATTAGTGATATTTTTTTGTACAGTTTCTGTTATAATATTTTGTATTTTTTTTTCCCAATTCTTTAATAGTGTAGTTCTTAGAGAAGTGGCTCTTTTTAATTGGACCCATATAGGGAGATTTTTGATAATAATACCAGATAAATCTCCAGAAAGATAAGGTTGATTAGTATTGATATTTGTACTTCCACCAACCATCAAACTTTTCCCACTGAATATTTTTGAGTTGGGGTAGTTTTTTAGATAAATCGCCAACATGTCTTTTCCAGATTTAAAGTGACAGAATTGTAAGGATTCTTCTGTAATGGGAATGAATTTACTTATATTATTTGTTGTACCTGCAGACTGTGCAAACCACTTTACTTTTTTAGGCCAAAGAATATTTCTTTCGCCCTTTTGAGCCAGTTTTATATAAGGTTTTAAATTCTCATAATTATTTATGGGTATTAAGCTTTTAAAATCTGTATAGTTTGTGATTTTTTTAAAATTATTTTGAATGCCAAATAATGTATTCTTACTAAATTTTATATTTGATTTTAATATTTCAGTTTGATATTTTATAGGTTGTTGAACAACATCGTCAATTAATTTTATCCTATTTTTAATTTTTATTGAAATGATTTTGTTTAAAATCTTCATCTAGTTTATTTTAGATATAAATATAAATTTTTTGTATGTATAGTGGAATAATTACAAAATTGCATGTAAAATATGATAATCCCATTCAGTATTCTTTTTTGATTGAAGATAATCTTATTTCTTTCAATTCATTGTTAAATCAGAATATACATTTTCATTGGTCTGGAAAGGTACAGTGTATATGTAATAAGATTTTGTCAAAATTTTATCGTCAGAATTTTTGTTATAAATGTTATTGGAATGCTCCAGAAGCGTCTCAAAGTATTTTTAAACCAGAATTGTGTCAGGCAGATCTTGGAATAGAAGAAAGAGATTTGGATTGGGAAAAAAAATTTCAATTGTCACCTCATTTTGTTTATTTGGCTAATTCAAGTGGTTTAAAAGTGGGTGTAACTAGAAAAAATCAACATATGACCAGGTGGATGGATCAAGGGGCTTCTCAAGCAATTGTCCTTGCAGAAGTACCAAATAGAAGAATTGCCGGTTTGATAGAGGTAGAACTAAAACAAGTATTAGCAGATAAAACAAATTATAGAAAAATGTTAATGGGTACACCGGTTCAATTAAATTTATTAAAAGAAAAAGAAAAATGTATTTCATTTCTACCTTTAGAATATAAATCATTTCTTCAAAAAGGAGATGTAGTTACTAACATAAATTATCCGGTTTTAGAGTATCCTAAAAAAGTCAACTCGGTGTCTTTAGAGAAAAAAAAATCTATTGGAGGTCGATTAAAAGGAATAAAGGGACAATATCTTATTTTTGAGAATAATACGGTGTTTAATGTACGGGCACACACCCGTTTTTTAGTGAATTTTCAAATTAACTCTTGACCGATTTTTAATTTAAATTTTCTTCTTAAGTATCCAACACAGATGTAGATTATTGGAGTATCAATGATGGCAATAATAACTTTAAATAAAAATCCTTGTATAAATAAGTTTGAGAATTTAGACCATTCAATTACGTTACCACTACATAGAAGAAAAAGTATTAAAAATGTATCTAGAGATTGTGAGAAAATTGTTGATAAATTATTTCGGATCCAAAGGTGTCTACCTTTTAAAATTCGTTTCCAGAAATGATATATTCTGATATCAATTAATTGTGCTAATAAATATGTTATCATTGATGCTCCAACAGCTAAGGGGGTGTTGCCAAAGACTAATTGAAATGTTTCTTTATTAACCGGAGACCATGTGGTTGCTGGTAGTTTATTTGCTAATGTGACGATGATAAGACAAAAGACACTAGCAACAATCCCGACCAACACCATTTTATTTGCTTTTTTTTGACCATAAATTTCTGACACAACATCTGTAACTAAAAATGTGACGGGATAAAAAAGGATACCAACAGATAATTCAAAATTGATTCCTAATAATTGTATTATGAAAAATTTTTGAAAGATTAAATTTGAAATAATAAGCGATGTGATAAATAAACTTATTAAAATTAAATAGATATTATATCCATCTTGTTTCATGTCTTTAATCTAAGTGATATTCTATAGGAAGTAGAGCTTGATTTCCCTGCATTTTCAACAATTTTTCCTTCATTTCCTCTAGATATATTGTCTGAATCCCATACTTCTTCACTTCTATACTAGTTTCCATATCTTCAAAAAACACTTCAAAACTATTTTTCGATTTAGGAAATTCCGTTATTTCAAAATCTATTAATTTAGCCATTTCTGCAGCCAAGTTAATTGCGTCATTCAGTCCTCCAAGTGAATCAACCAATCCGATATTTACAGCACTTAAACCACTCCAGACACGTCCTTGTCCAATTTTATCCACCTCCTCTTTTGTTATATTTCTTCCTTCTGAAACATGTGTTATAAATTCTTCATATGTTTTTTTTACAGAGGATTGTAATGCGTCTTTTTCTTTTTTTGACAAACTTCGATTAAGTTCCCCAAAATTTGAAAATTCATTAGTTTTAACATTGTCATAATTTAATTTCACTTTAGACCTTAATAATTCCTCCGCCGTAAAAAATAAACCAAAAACCCCAATTGATCCAGTAATAGTATTTGGAGAAGCTAATATTTTATCGGCGGCACAAGAAATATAATAACCACCTGATGCGGTAACATTACCCATTGAAACGATTAAAGGTTTTTCTTTTTTTGATATTTTAATTTGACTTAAGATCTCATCTGAAATTAAAGCAGAACCACCAGGAGAATTAACTCTTAAAACAACAGCATCAATTTCATCATCATCAAATACTTTTTTTAATGTTTTGGAATAACCGTTATGTATATTATCTGTATTTCCATCGATGTTACCTTCAGCATAAATTACAGCTATTTTATTCTTTGATTTATTTTTTTCATCTTTGATATCTCCGATAGATACAAAAGAAAGATCATCAATATCTTCAACATTAGTTTTTTTTGTTAAAAAATTAGTCAGCTCATCAGGATATATTAAACTATCTATTAAACCTAATTGTATTAGAGTATCTGAATTCATTGTTATCAGCAAGTTATTGGCGATTTCATTTAATTCTTGTTGTTTCAAATTTCTGTTTTCTGACATATCTTTTAACATTGTATTCCATACATCATTTAATATTTTTTGGGTCTGTTTTTTATTTTCCACACTCATTTCTTTTAACATAAATGGTTCAACAGCAGCTTTAAATTTTCCGTGTCGAATAATTTCTGGTTTTATCCCAATCTCCTTCATGGTTTCTGTAAAGAATGGTGTAGTTGTACTTAGTCCTCTAAAATCCATCCCACCAGTTGGATACATAAAGATTGAATCAGAAATAGAGGCTAGATAATATGCTGTTTGACTAAAAATTGTTGAATAAGAATAAATAAATTTTCCTGTTTTTTTAAATTTTTTTAGAGCGTCTCTTATTTCTTTTGTAGAAACTGATCCAGGTGATTGAAATTCAGTTAAATCAAGTAAAATCCCATCTATATTTTCATTTTTACCAGCATTATGGATAGTCTGAATTATTTTATATAAATGAATACTGTTATTTGCCTCAAATTTGGATTGTAAAGGATTAAAATTTGTAAAAGGATCGGTATTAGGTTTGTCTGAAATCAGATAATCAAATTTCATTTTCAATATACTATTAGATGCTATATCATCATTGTTAAATAATGTGGAAGTTATCGACATGAATATTATTAAAATGAAAATGGAACTCATTAACATTATTATACCTAAAACGAAACCAATAGCTGATGATAATATATTGCGTAAAAATATTTTCATACTTTTTAAATTAAATTTGTGATTAATGTAAATGTAGTATTTTTTTATGAACCATGTTTGTTATATTTCTATAGGTAGTAATCTGGGTAATCGTATTTTAAATATAAAAAATTCGATTTTTGAATTATCATCATTTACTTTAATCTCAAGAATTTCATCTTATTATGAAACATCTCCGTGGGGTTATGAAGATACTCATCAGTATATTAATGTAGTAGTTAAAATAAAAACTAATCTCTATCCTCATGATTTATTAAAAAAACTAAAAAAAATTGAAAAGAAAATGGGACGTTTATTATGGAATGATGGTATTTATCGATCTCGTATTATTGATTTAGATATTTTATTTTTTGATGATCTTATATTAAATGAATTAGATTTAATAATCCCACATCCTAAATTATATAATCGAAAATTTGTATTAATTCCTCTCTTTGAAATAGTTCCTAATTTTATTTGTCCATTTACAAAAAAAAAAATAAAAGAAATTTTAAAGGAATTAAAAGATAACACAATTATTTCACGTTATGATTTAAAATAAATAGTTAAAAATTGAGTTTTATTCAATACATTTGTTTTTATATTTAAAATTTAAAATTGTTATAAAATGAAGAAGTTTTTGTTTTTTTTATTATTTGTTTCGGTTATTTCGTATGCTCAAAATGATAAAAAGATATTTAATGTAGGTGCTGGGTTTGGTGTTCTTTCTGAAATGGGAGAGGTTGGAACTGAGGGATTCAATCCTATTTTTGATTTAACGGTTTCACAACAAGTGACTAGTCAAGTGGCATTATCCACAGATTTTTTATTTGGGTTTGGTCACGGGTCTGGTGGCTCTGTTTCTGATTTTGAGGTAACTTTTAGTGTTTGGTCAGCCAACATGTTGTTTCACATACCTTTATATGATAAAACAGCATTTTACTTGAAAGGTGGTGTTGGTTTGTTAGGTTATAATGGAGAAAAAGATGGTGAAGAGTATAGTCAGAAAATGTTTTCACAAGAAGGTGTTGTCTTACCTACTGGAGTCGGCTTGAAATATAGAATTTCTGATAATATTCAAAGCTTTTTTGATTTTTCAACAATTTTTCCAATGGGTCCAGGGTTAGATAATATACCCAGGGCAGAAGAAAATCCGTGGGATTTTGGTTTTAAAACAATTCAGCTTGGATTAACTTATACTTTTGGTAATGATGACACTTCTCATGCAGAATGGAGTAATCCTGTAGATGTTGTTTCTAATAAAGTTAAGGAAGTAGAGAAGGGAATCTCAGATTTAAGTATTGATACAGACGGAGATGGTGTTTCTGATAAATTTGATAAAGAAAATAATACACCCACAGGAGTGGCAGTTGATGGTAGTGGTAGAGCTTTGGATGTAGATTCAGATGGGGTTGCAGATTATAAAGATCAAGATCCTTTTACAACTCCGGGTGTAACTGTAGATACACAGGGACGTGAATTAGATGATGATAAGGATGGTGTTCCAAATAGTCAAGATGTAGAACCAAATTCACCTGTAGGTTGTACAGTTAATTTTCAAGGAAGACAAATAGTTGGAAAAGGAGCTTTTCTCCCAACTGTTTATTTTGATTTATCGTCTTCTGAGGTGACGTATTCAAATTATCAGAGATTAGCCACTGTTGCGAGTGTAATGAAGGCAAACCCAACTTACAAATTAAGGGTTATAGGTTTTGCAGATTCAGTGGGATCGGATGAGGCTAATTATAAGTTGGGAATTAAACGTGCTAATGCGGTGATAGAATCTTTGGTTAATACATTTGGTATTGATATTAATAGGATGATTGCCGATTCTCAAGGAGAGAAAAATCTTTTAGCCAATGAAGAACAGAAAATAAAATTTACAGTTAGTCAAGATGGTTTAACTCAAACTAAAGGATTTAGATCATTGAATAGACGTGTAGAGTTTATTATAGAATAGTATTTATTTATTCAGAATAGTCCAAAGTATAATTCCTGTTACAACTGAAACATTCATAGATGTTTTAATCCCATATTGTGGTATTTCAACGATATGTTCAGCCAAGGAAATAGTTTCTTTAGACACTCCTTTAACCTCATTTCCAAAAATGAGAGCTATTTTTTTTTCTTTTGTAGAGAAGTTTTCTAGTTTAATACTATGACTTGTCTGTTCAACCACAATAATTTGATAGTTTTGTTTTTTTAATTCAATAATAGCTTTTGTCACTGAGGAGAAATACTTCCATTTAACAGATTCTGTCGCTCCCAAAGCGGTTTTGTGTATTTCTTTATTAGGTGGAGTAGCACAGATACCACACAAGAATATTGAACAGTCACCCATGGCATCACAAGTTCTAAATATAGATCCGATATTTTGCATACTTCGAATATTATCTAAAACAACAACAATTTCTATTTTATTATTTTTTACCATATATTAACTATTGTAAATGTAATGTTATATTATTTTGAGTAAAAATACGGTTAAAAAACAAACCCCATTAATGAATCAATACTTTTCAATTAAGACAAAGTATCCAGATACATTATTGTTATTTAGAGTTGGAGATTTTTATGAAACTTTTGGAGAAGATGCTATAAAGAGTTCAAAAATCCTCAATATTATACTTACAAAAAGAGCAAATGGTGGTTCTAATATAGAGTTGGCGGGTTTCCCTTATCATTCATTAAATACCTATTTGCCAAAATTAGTTAAAGCTGGTCAACGTGTCGCAATTTGTGAACAACTTGAAGATCCAAAAAAGACAAAAAAAATAGTTAAAAGAGGTGTTACTGAATTGATTACACCAGGAGTAGCTTTGAATGATGAGGTTTTGGATAAATCAAAAAATAATTTTTTAGCTTCTGTTTATTTTGGTAATACTATTGGTGTCGCATTACTTGATATCTCGACAGGTGAGTTTTTAGTCGCAGAAGGATCGTTAAATTATGTAAGAAAATTGATATACAATTTCTCCCCCAGTGAAATTTTATATACAAAATCTGAACGTAATGTAATAACGGAAAAATTACCTGGTAATTTTTATTTATATCCGATTGACGATTG
>Ga0163179_10001377_pt1 | contig 17295 bp, 18 predicted proteins | sample AtlANTMetagenome_FD_109643 | JGI IMG/M metagenome (GOLD analysis project Ga0163179, IMG submission 109643) | Marine eukaryotic phytoplankton communities from the Atlantic Ocean - Atlantic ANT 2 Metagenome | ecosystem: Environmental > Aquatic > Marine > Oceanic | place: North Atlantic Ocean... | reverse complement strand
TTCTTTCATTACAGATCAATAGATGTCTCCACTATCAAAGAACTCGCAAAACGCTGGAATCCAGAAATTATAAATTCCGCTCCAAAAAAAAATGGAGGACACCGAGCCTTAGACGATATCCGTGAATCAATAGCGGAACTCCGTCATTATCGTGAAAACCTTTTTATAAAACCATGAATGAACATACGCCAATAGAGACAAATTCTCCGCGCCCAATGAGACAAGAACAAGAACCAGCTTCAAAGGAAATTACGGAAGTTGCTAAAGGTATTTACAGGTTTCAACTTCCGATTTCGATGCCTGGATTGGGACACGTAAATTGTTACGCACTTGAAGATAGCAAAGGGTTGTCTTTAGTGGACCCAGGATTGCCTGGCAACGAATCTTGGAATGCTCTTGAATCTAGACTTAAAGATCTGGGAACTAACTTTAACCATGTACATACAACGATAGTTACCCATAGTCATGTTGATCATTATGGTGGAGTTCACAGACTTAGAGATGAGTATGACGTTGAAGTCCTGACGCATTCGTCTTTTTCATCAGTTTTTGGTAATGACGACATTATGGAAGATCCTGATGCGGCTTCACTAGACCTAGCTGATGATGAAGATATCGAAAAACTTCGTGAAATGCTTAGTAGGCCAACTCCATGGGGTACGAAAAGAGAGCCCCCTTCAGTCGAAGAGTTAAGAAAGTGGAGCGGAAGCGATACAGGTGCGGATTCAAAATCTTTCCAAGTACCGAAACCATCCTTGACCGTCGAGGACTCTGAAGAGATAACTATCGGTGGAAGAACATGGTTAGCTCTTCACCTTCCGGGTCATACTCATGATCATCTATGTTTATATGATCCAGTCGATGGGATTTTCTTATCAGGAGATCATGTACTACCAACCATCACTCCACATATAGGGGGTATGGGAAATATGGAAGATCCATTAGCTGTATTTTTTAATTCTTTAGAAAGAACAAAAGAATTTTCGCAAGTTACTCTTGTTCTCCCAGCTCACGGACACCCTTTTACTAATCTTGTTGAAAGAACGGATGACATTATTCAACACCACGTGGATCGATTACAGTTAATCAGAGAAACAGGAGATTCGATCGGTGAAGCCTCAGTTAATGATTATATGAAACACTTATTTAAAGAAAGATCTTGGGGTGACATGGCAGCTAGTGAAACTTATGCGCATCTCGAACATTTAAGGATTCTTGGCGAAGCGACACCTAAAGAAGAAAAGGGCCTAAAAACTTATAAATTCGCTTAATTTAAAGCATTATCTAGCAATTATTGAATTTATTGAAAAATAAGTTGACAAAATTCACTCAAAGGTGTTGAGTGGTCACGCAGCGTAGTTTTGGTAAACTTGTTTTATCGAGCTGCTCAGCAGTTTTAAAGAGAAAGAAATATAAGCATGAATAACAGCATTTACAATCATTACGGCCACCAAACCGTTGATCATGCTTTAACCTCGCACGTACTTACACCTGTTAATCCAGTAGCTCTATCCAAAGAGACAATTTCATTCTGGTTCAACAAGTACGGATTTTTTACCATAAAGCGGCCCTGGGAATAGCTAGCTAAATAGCTAAAACGCAGAAACCATGGCCGCCGGAAAATCCGGCGGCTTTTTTCATTTTTGAGATTAGTTCTAAAAAGGAGTAAAAATGTTTGCAATAGAATTCAAAACAGAAGCTTGGAGAGAAAATGCGGCGTGCTCTCAACTTGGCGTGCCTACAGAAATTTTCTTCTCTGAAGATCTAGGAGATATAGCTCAAGCTAAAAGAATATGTGCAGAGTGTCCTTCGCTTGCATTATGCCTAGAAGCAGCTATAGAACGTCACGAACCTTGGGGGGTTTGGGGCGGTCAACTATTCCGAAAAGGAAAAATTTTAGCGAACAAGCGTGGAAGAGGAAGGCCACGCAAAGTATCTAGGCCTGAAGAAGATCTCCCAATTATACCTATACCTGTTCATCTGCAGTCTGCCCTCCGTTCTGCTTGATGATCGGCCAAATCAAATAGGGGTAACGAGTTAACGAACCTCGATTTGAGAAGGCAGTTGGGAGATGACGTTACGGCCTATAGTCGTAATGGTCATCTCCCGACTACCTTTATAGGTGTGAAAAGAATTTTTTTAATATTTCTGATAATTGCGATTTCTTGTGCTGATAAAGAAACGATTGAGTCTTTTGATGAAAATGTCTTAAATCAATACTTTGAGACTGAAAATGGATTTGAAACCCTTGCAGGTATATACGAAAAAACTAATCAGCCTATGGTGGTAAACCTTTGGGCCACATGGTGTACTCCTTGTTTAGAAGAAATGCCATACTTCGAAACAGCCCACCGTGAACATGGAAAAAAAATACAATTTATAGGTATAAATATTAGTGATTCTCCAACTAGAGCTAAACAGAGGGCTGAAGAGCTTCATATTTCTTATCTACTGGGGAAAGACCCCGACGGTAGTTTTACTAAATCCTTAAAAGCAATTGGGTTACCTGTAACTGCTTTCTTTAATAATGAAGGAAAATTATCAACAATCCATCAAGGACCTATAAGTGAAGAAACTCTTGATAAGTCAATAATGGAATTATTAGATGTTTGACATAGAACTAGTCCTTCCTTTCAGCCTCGGTATTGTCACGGCAATTAATCCATGTGGTTTTGCAATGCTTCCTACTTGGCTCGGATACTTTATTGGTAAAGACACTGCCGACACACAAGCACGACCAGAACAAGTTGTAAGAGGTTTATGGGTAAGTCTTATACTCACAGCAACATTCGTGAGTGTTTTCGGTTTTCTTGGATTCGTTATATCCCATCTAGTAAATGAAGAAACGATCGCACAGAAAACTCCTTGGATAACCGTCGCCTTGGGAATACTTTTAATTCCATACGGATTTTCTCTCTTGTTCAAAAAAAATCAAAAACTATTTCCCTCTTTCAACCGGAGAGGTCCAAGATCAAATGAAATGTTCTCAGTGATTGGCTTCGGTATTTCCTATGCGATTGTTTCGGTCGGATGTTCAGCTCCCCTATTTCTGCTCCAGATCTCAGGTAGTTTTAGCAGAGAGGGGATTATTCAAGGGACAATAATTTTTCTTGCTTATGCACTCGGATTGGGTGCCGTTGTAACCGTGACGACTCTGTCTTTAGCTTTGGCAAGAGGTGGTATCGTCCGTAATCTCCGAAAATTGCTGCCTTATATGGATCAAATAGGTGCCCTTGCTCTACTAACAGGTGGTGCATATTTGTGTATTTATGGAATTTACGAAATTCGGACTTTAAGTTCTCCTGGATCGGGTGCTAATCCAATAGTTGAAAAAATTAATGAACTGCAATCACATTTGACTATTTGGATTTCAGAAGTTGGGGGATTAGAAATAGGTTTGGCTTTATGGCTCACAATAATAACTTTCGTGCTTTGGGGTTTAAATCCGGCGTTTACCGGTAGCACGAAAAAATATCTTAGTTTTTCTCTTTTAGGGATATGGCTGCTTATTGAAGGAGTTATGTATAAAGGAATACTGATAATCAGACCAGTAGTGAATGTGATTTCAAAATGGCCAGAAAGAATAAATCATTGGTTTGAAAAGCCTGAGAGGTGGGCTGTTCCCTTTGAGGTGTTTGTTTCAATAATTTTTCTTCTAATTATTTATTTAAGTTGTTCGGCTTTTGTCAAAGAGAAAAAAAGATGAGAGAAATTAAAAAGATTCAAAATTTTACTGATCTTCTTTCAACTCCTCAAATAACGGAAGAAATTGAAATTAGATCTTCTTTTGGTGTCTGCGCTCTACACGGAGGCGGGCTGGAAAGGGCTACTGAAGCCGTTGCTCGAGATGTAGCGAAAAATACCGATTCTTCTTACTACGCCGTCTTGCAGCCTGAAGGGTCAAGGCTACATTTGTCGTCTAAATATTTTGACCCAAAAAAATCTTTAAAGCTCAATCATTTTTTAAAAAATATTGACACACTCGTCTCCATTCACGGCTATGGGAAAGAAGATGATTTTTGGGCTTTGCTTCTCGGGGGAAGTAACAGAGAAATGGCTTATCACCTCGCAGGTTCACTGAGGGGAGTCCTTCCCGAAGAGTACCGTGTGGTTGATCAGATAGATCAAATTCCATTACATCTGAGAGGTATACACCCTGACAATCCGGTTAATTGTCCAATTAACGGAGGTGTGCAAATTGAAATACCACCAGGCTTAAGGTGGAATAGGGAATACAATTTTTGGTCAGATGCTGATGGGACCCCACGTTCAGAAGATTTAAACCTACTTATTAAAGGACTGATTTCAGGTATTAATAGCTGGCACGAAAAAAAGAATTAAGTCACAAACTATGGTGACAGTCGATTGACAATCCATCCGTCAATGCTCAACTCATAACATATTCGATCGTGCAGTCGGTTTTGTCTTCCCTGCCAAAACTCAATGAAATTAGGAGAAACTTTATACCCTCCCCAATGGTCAGGTCTGGGAACTTCGGCATCACGCCATTTTAATTTCTGGGTTCCAAATGCAACATCTAATTCTTCTCGACTGGAAATTATGCGGCTTTGATCAGAAACTAATGACCCTATTTTGCTCTCATGGGGTCTCATGGCCCAATATTCATCTGACTCGTTTTCGGGGATTTTTTCTGCTAACCCTTGAACTAACACTTGCCTACGTAATTCATTCCAACTAAAAGTAAGGGACACTTTTTCATTATTTTTAATGTCTGTAGCTTTTCTACTCTCATAATTTGTGAAGAAAACAAATCCATCTTTACGAACCTCTTTTAAAAGAACGTTCCTTCCACTTGGGGAAGCATTTTTGTCAACAGTGCTTAAAACCATTGCGTTGGGTTCCGAATAACCAACTTCTTCTATTTCCGAATACCAAATTTTGAATTGGTCAATCGGGTTACTTACTAAATGATCTTCAGAAAGACCACGATTTTCATATTCTTCCCGTATCTGTCGTAAATCCATATACATGGTCTATCAAAATAGTCAGCGACTACAAATATCAAGATGTAATGTTTGCAAGATGGATAAACACGATTTTTTCAGAGTTGGAATTGGCGGTTCTGTAGGAGCGGGTCTTCGCTGGTTAGTCATGGAAAATACAACAACGCAAGTTTTTCCGTGGTCTACTCTCTTAGTTAATCTTTTCGGATGTGCAGTTCTTGGAGTGCTTATAGGAAAAAAATTAGACAAAAAAGCTTTACTCACTTGGGGTGTGGGTCTGTGCGGAGGCTTGACAACTTTTTCGACATTTTCTCTCGAAATAGCATTGATGTTTCGTGACAATGAGGTTTTTATTTCTCTTTGTTACCTATTTATTTCTTTATTTGCAGGAATATTTCTATTCAAAAGTGGACTAAAAGTATCTGGGAGTAAAAAATTATAGTTCTACTTTTTCTTGCTCTAGCAGCTATTGGAAGTGTTATTAGATGGAAAGCATCAAAAATTTTTGGCACCTACAAAGGAACTTTTACTGTCAATACCATCGGTTCATTTTGTTTAGGTCTTATTATCGATTTAAATGACTCGATGTTAACAATCATCGGTGTCGGAGGACTTGGTTCCCTGACAACCTTTTCTGCTTTTTGCGCAAATCTGGATTCTTTATCCAAAAGAAACTATCGATCTAGTTTTATATATTCTTTACTTACAATCGTTTCTGGTGTGCTAGCAGCAACAGTTGCCATAAACATTTAAATTTTTAATCGATAATTTTCAAACCTTGCATATAAGGCAAAAGAGGCTCGGGGATTCGAATACTCCCATCTTCTTGCCTATGTGTCTCTACAAGTGCAGCCCATACACGTGGTACCGCCAGACCTGAACCATTAAGAGTATGAATAACCGATGTCCCTTTTGTTTCCTCTGACCGGTATCTTACATTTGCCCGCCGCGCCTGATAATCACTGAACCAAGAAACCGATGAAACCTCAAGCCACTGTTCGGCTCCAGGAGCGTAAACCTCAATATCAAAAGTTCGCGCTGAAGAGTTTCCTAAATCTCCTGCACATAAATCGAGAATACGGTAACTAAGACCCAAATCAGCAATTGCCGACTCTGCTCTAGAAAGTATGTCTTTATGAACTTCTTGAGCCTGTTCTGGAGTTGCATAGGCAAGTAATTCAACTTTGTCAAACTCATGCACTCTTAAAAGACCACGTGTATCTCTACCGGCCGAACCTGCTTCACGTCTAAAACAAGAAGTGTGAGACATTAACTTCATTGGCAATTCACTTTCACTAATAATCTCATCACGAGCATATGACGTAAGCGGAACCTCAGCTGTAGGTATGGCCCAAAGGTCGTCTCTCTCAAGATGATATGCGTCGTCGGCAAACTTTGGAAGGTGCCCAGTAGAGACCATTGTTTCTGTTGAAACGAGAGTGGGAGGTCTTATCTCGCGATACTCATCAGCGTTTCGATCTAGTCCATACTGAATCAACGCACGGCACAATGTAGCTCCCAAACCTGTATACATAGCAAACATAGACCCAGAAAGCTTTGTTGCTCTTTCAACATCAAGAATGCCTAAAGTCTCTCCGATTTCCCAGTGAGGGACATGTTGACAACTGTCCCAATCCTTTTCACCTTGCCCTTCAACTCTTACAACCACATTGTCTTCTGCACTTTTACCGTTAGGACATTCTTCAGCAGGAATGTTTGGAACTCTTAATAATAACTCGTGTATTTCTATGGATAAATGATCACATTTATTGCTAAGTGCTTCTTCTTCTTCTCGCATTTCACGACTGGAATCTTGCAGAGGAGCAGCTTCATCTTTTTTTCCAGATTTATGCAGAGCACCTACTTGTCTTGAAAGTTCTTTAATTTCATTACGTAATTGGTCTCTTTTTTCAGCAGTTTTACGATATTTTTCATCTAATTCAACTATGTGATCTAAATCAGTTGTCTCTTCCCCACGTCTAGAAATCGATTTTTTAACCGAAATCGGGTCATTACGTAATAAACGAATATCAATCATTAGAACGAACTTATCCTTTAAAAGGGCCAGCCTTAAACTTATTTTAATGTTTATTGAATTTCAGGTTGAGATCGTCCTTATATTCTGATTTCTAGTGTGTTCTTGAGCGAAAACATAGAACTTAAAAACAATAATTAACCACAAATAAAACCCACCAATTAATTTCATTATCAAACCAGCTGCTTGTTGGTCTGACTGAACGCTTACTCCCCACATTAGATAGCCATCATCATAATGTTTATAAACATTGCCTTCAGCAAAGGTTAACCATGCCGCGGGAATGGTAGGGATAATTGACATGAGAAACAAATAGAACATTTGACCTGGAAGCGATAGACGAAGTTCTGGTATCGGAGAAACTACAGGAATCCACATCAAGATTGCTGTAGTAAATAATAAAACATGAATTAAATAATGAAAAGCACCCGAATCGGCTGAAAACTGTACGAAACCACTCCAATGAGTTAAAGCTACCAATGCATTGAAAGTTAAACCGGCCGCTACTGGATGAGAAAGCTTTCTAATTATTCTCGCGGTTAAAGTGTCGCTAACTACTAAGAGTCTAGCTAACCATATGGGTATAGAAAGTAGAAAGAGTGGGGGTACTACAAAAGTAATTAAGAGGTGTTGAAGCATGTGTGCCGAATACAAGTGATCTTCAGCAATGTCGTGTAGGGGCCAATCCGCTGAAATCAATAACAAAATTATGGCCACAATAAAAGTAATTTTTTGTTTAAAAGTAACTATTTGTTGATCTGAAGTAACAACTTTTGGGCCGATAATTTTTATCGCCCAAAACCCAAGTAAGAAAATAGCGATTACAAGTAACCAAACCTCTGGATGGGCTTTCCAAGCCCAGGGATTTATTGAACTTAGAACCCTCATCTTCAAATCCGAACTATGCCTCTTAAATTAAACACTGGGATGCAGAACAAACGGTAGTATTTTCAACCTTTGTGCCAAAACTCAAAAACAGTTAAAGCAATGGCATATACAACGGTCGCCAAAACCAGTCCTGCAACAAAAAATTTCGTAAACAAAGGGCTATCAAAGCGAAGATGCATAAACCAAGCTGCTACGTAAAAGAACTTGATAACCATCATGATCATTAGTAGAGGTATCAAAATATAACCAGGCATTCCTTCAAAGAAATACGTAGCGACCTCTAAAGCAGTTATTACTCCAAGAATTATCGCGATCTGAATATATTTATTATCTGAAGGATGATCGTGTTCTTCTTCAGCGTCATTAGGAGCTTCAGAATGTTCAATTTCAGTTTTACTCATTTGTTAACTCCTAATTTCAACTCGTGGGCGACGGAACTAGATAAATGACAGTAAAAATGAATATCCATACTACGTCTACAAAGTGCCAATATAAACCAACAATCTCTAACGTTTCCGATGATTCTCTCTTAAGATTACCGCGCATTGAAGAAACATAAAGTGACATCAACATCACGATTCCTATACTCACATGAACTCCATGAAAGCCTGTGAGTGTGAAAAACGCTGATGAAAATGGACTTGTTGAATAACCAAGGCCTTCTCTTAAGAAAGTAGTGAACTCATATACTTGTCCACCTATAAATAACGCTCCAAGTAAAGCTGTTGTAAGAAGCCATAGTCGAGTATTTCTATAGTCGCCTCTTTGTAATGAAGAAAGAGACAGAACCATAGTTAGTGAACTCATTAATAAAACGAAAGAGCTAACCGATGTAAAAGGTATGTCAAAAATATCTCCTGGGGCCGGACCATCAGCAAAACGACTTCGATAAATCAAATAGGTCGAAATTAGTCCACCGAACAGCAAACATTCAGAGCCTAAAAAAACCCACATTAAAAGCTTGTTATTAGACAAACCTGTTCCAACGGAGTGTTCATTGTCAGTCAACTGAAACCTCCTGTGTCACACCATCATTGTTTTCTTCATGATGGTCATCATGATTTCCTTCAGGGTCATCTGGAGGTTCAAATGCCCATGCATAAATAGACATTAGAATCATGATCCCGCCAGGTACACAAAGCCACAGACTGTAAATCAGACCGTAACCAATAAATGGGAACCCTAATGCAAGTACAAGAGGCCAATAAGAAGGTGATGGAAGGTGAACATCCGTTGCTGAACCGTCTTGGCAGACTTCCTCAGCTGAAGCAATTCTAACTATTTTTCCATTCTCGTCTTTTCCATATTTTCTGTGCCAAAAATCGTCAAGTTCTTCAATATTGGGAACTTCATCGAAATTATGTATTGGTGTTGGATTGGGAGTAATCCATTCAAGGCTTCGGGCATCCCAAGGATCCGGACCAATAGGTGGTTGACCTTTTGCTTTTTTCGCTGAAGCATAGATATTGATTAAAAACAGTAGAACACCCAGACCTATTATGAAAGATCCAATTGTTTCAACCATGTTCCACAATTCGAATCCGAAACCCGGACTGTAACTATGAATTCGTCGAGACATTCCTTGTAAACCTAAAATATGCATAGGCCCGAACGTTAAATTAAATCCAATTAGCATCAACCAGAAATTCAATTTTCCTAATTTCTCACCAAGCTTGTGGCCAAATACCTTAGGCCACCAAAAATAGAAACCGGCGAAAATTCCAAGAAGCGCTCCTCCGAATATCACATAGTGAAAGTGAGCAACTATGTAGTAGGTGTCAGTTTGTTGAGTGTCTGCAGGTGCAACTGCGTGTGTCACACCGGAAAGACCGCCAACTGTAAACATTGAAACAACGCCTGTGGCAAACAACATTGGAGTGTTAAATAATAATTTTCCTCCCCACATTGTTGCCATCCAATTTAATATTTTCACACCAGTCGGAACGGCAATAAACATTGTTGAAAGAGAGAAAGCAGCTACTGAAATTGGCCCTATACCTGAAACAAACATGTGATGAGCCCAAACTCCCCACCCCATAAAACCAATTGCGATTCCTGAGAAAACCATAAATGGATATCCAAAAATGGGTTTGCGCGAAAAAGTCGGAATAACTTCTGAGATTATTCCAAATGAAGGAAGTATGAGTATGTAAACCTCTGGGTGTCCAAAAATCCAGAAAAGGTGCTGCCATAGTAAAGGATCGGCTCCCAATACAGGATTAAAGAAGTTTGATCCGAAATTTCTATCAAACAAAAGTAAAAATAATGCAACTGTTATAACAGGTACAGCGAAAACTAAAAGAAATTGAACGACCAGAATCATCCACGTAAAAACTGGCATTTTGAATAGCGTCATACCGGGTGCCCGCATGTTAAGAACCGTGACAATCAAATTCATAGCTGACACTAACGAAGCAATACCAGTTATCTGGAGTCCTATGGCGTAGAAGTCCATCCCGTTACCAGGTGAAAAAACAATGCCCGTATTTGGTGCATATCCAAACCATCCGCCATCTGGTGCATCTCCGAAAATCCATGCTGTGTTTAGGAAAAGACCACCTGCTAAAAATACCCAAAATGATAGGGCGTTTAATCTCGGAAAAGCCACGTCCCTAGCTCCAATTTGGAGTGGAAGTAAATAATTAGCAAATGCTGCGGCTAGGGGCATAATTACCAAAAAGACCATTGTTACACCGTGCATTGTGAACATCTGGTTGTACATATCTGCACCGAGGACAGTTCCATTTGGGGTTGCTAGTTGCAAACGTATTAATAAAGCCTCAATGCCGCCTATTAGAAAAAAGAAAAGAGCTGCTGCGCCATAAAGTATGCCGATTTTTTTATGGTCTACAGTTGTTACCCAATCTCGCCACCCGTTACCGCCTTTTGGTCTTGTATATACACCTAGAGGTTGGTGCGCTATCTCATCTTCAGATGTTGATTCCACTTGTGGTTCTATTGTTTGTGTCATCACTCGACCTCCGTGGCAGCAATAGTCTCAATAGTTGGTTTGTCTCCCAATGTCTCTAGATAGGCAATCAAATCATCTATTTGACCTTCATCTAGGCCTAAATTGGGCATGCCTCTTCTACCTTCGGCGTAGGCAGGTTTTTCTTCTGGGGCGTTTCTGAGCCAAGCCTCAAGTTGTGTTCTATTTAGGGAACCATCTGGTTCATACATATTAAAAATTCCGCCTGCAAAAGTTGTTCGGCTCATTAAATGTGTGAGATTTGGAGCAGCGTTAGAAACTAGATCTGCCCCTATAGATGTGTCATCATTTACACCTTTTATCACATGACACCTAGCACACAAAGATTCATATACTTCTTTTCCACGCTTAGATGATTCGGTAATAGGTTGCGGTGCGGGTTCTATTTGTCTATTAATCCATGCTTGAAAGTTTTCCGGTTCCATGGCCACTACTTGCATTCGCATTCTTGCATGCGACAAACCACAGAATTCGGTGCACTGACCGAAGTAAACCCCCGGTTCATCTGCTTCAATTTTCCATGGACTAACCCTTCCAGGTACAGCATCTCTTTTACCATTCAAAGCCGGAATCCAATGGCTATGAATGACATCTCGACTAGTAATTTTAAGTTCAATTTCTTCACCTGTGGGTACGACCATCTGAGTAGATGTAACGATGTCAGCGGGAGGCAAGTTTCGGGCATCAGATAAATCGACTCCGTCTAACCCGTCAAGGTAGTACCTGTACTCCCACCACCACTGTTGTCCTACTACCAATACTTCAGGTTCCCAAGAGATAGCTTCGCCGTCAACAGATAAGGCCATCACATTGTCATCACTGTCGTTAATTTCCGCCAAAGTAATGAGAGTGAAAACTGAAACACCAGCGAGTATTAAAGTTGGTATAAGAGTCCAAAGAATTTCAAGTTTAAAATTCCCGTGAACCTGATCAGGAAATTCTTCATCTGAATGATCGTCGCGGAAGCGCAACCATAGCAGAGCTGTACCACCAAAAATAATTAAGAATACAATCCCGGCAATCATAAAAACAGGATCAGATAAGGAATCAATCGAACGAGAAACCGGGCCTTTTGGTTTTAATGTGTCAAGTTCAGCGCCAGATGAACAGGCGGAAGTAACGGCAAAAATACCGAGCAAAAAAAATGCAGATTTAAATTCTTTTTTAAACATGTTCTAAATTATTCTTTTTCGTCAACGTGACTTTTATCAGCGTGATGTGATCCCTTGTGATGAAAATCTCGCTCTCCTACTACTGCTGAAATAACACCAGCAATCAAAATACCTGCTATCCCTAAGAAAAGAATACTTTGTATTACACCTCTTGAGATAGAAGGCCTTTTGCTTACAAAAAAAGCAGTGCCAAAAATTACTACACCAACTACCGTAGCTACCCAAACTGCACCTGTTACCGATGATGAAAGAAGAATCCGAGATATAGCTAAAACAACTATCCCTATTCCTAAAGCCCCAATGATTGGTATTTCTATAGGTCTCATTAATCGTTCTCTTAGTTCACTATTTAGTTTTGGATCTGCTGTCGCTTTCTCTGACCAGTTTGTCATTGTCCATTCAAAACCTATTAGAAGAACAATGATTATTCCTATAACAAAAACTGCGGAATTCACTACTAAACCAACTGCCAAAATGCTTACTCCTAAAGCGGCAAATACAGGCCACCAAGAACTGCCTACCTCGCTTTGAGCTTCCGGTACTTCTTCTATGCCAAGTAACTCACTCGCAGCCTCAAGGTCGCTATCACGAAATGCCTGGGTAACAATTCCCATAACAGCCATTGATGCGGCTCCGATCATGAGAAGTGTATAAACAACATGATTACCGACTCCGCCTTTCCAACCAAGTGAAATGGGACCTGTTTCTGTTCCACCAGTCGTATATCCAGCAAAAATAGCTGCTGCTACCATTAGCACGCAGAGACCAAACCAAAGTTTGAAGCCAGTCGAAAGCATTAGTTGATCACACCCTTACTTCGCTATGTATATGCCGATCCAAATGATCGAATAGACGGCTACACCTGCATACCAGTAAAAAGATAGGGCGGAAACCAGATCCTGATGACGTCTAGTATCTTGGCCTCCAAAAGCTCTTACAAGTAGAAGTAAATTCCAAATAACACCAATCGCAATCATTGTCATGTGGGCCCCAACAATAGTGAAAAGCAATGTAGTTGCTTTACTGTGGTCAACTGGCAATCCGATGTCATTTAAATAAAAAACGGTTTGATTAATTACTGCAATACCAAAAAGAGCCGTTAACCCAAGAGCCAAATATGCATGGATCCGATCATTGTTCGAAACTGAACGCACAGCCCAGGCCATTGTTATAACTGAGAGGGATAAAGTTGCCATGTTCATTCCGCCTGGCACAAGTTGTATAGCTCCTTCAGGGAACCACTCGCTTCCCCAAGCGTTAGCGTCTGCGCGCATCGAAAAATATATTGCAAACAGTCCGGCAAAAAACATTACAACCGTGATGCTTCCAAGAACTGCACCAGTGACAAGTGTTCTTGGTCGTGATTCTGATGGCGGCAAAGCTGTATTAGACATCATGTTCCTGCCTTTTCAACTTCATCCAGTAATGGTCTTTCAGATTCAACTATCAATGTTTCGTCTGTCCATTCAAGAGTATGGCCTTTCCATGGATCCATTTCAGAAACCGGACCGTTTTTAAATCTCAATAATTCAACAAGTATCAGTACAGCAGCACCACCAAAAATCAGCATCGACCCTATGAATGAAAACACAATAAGAGTCTTTACTACCTGTTCAGCAGACACTTCCTGAAGAAAACCCACTGTTGTAAAATCATCTAAGCCCAAAAACCCATTTACTAAATCTGCGAAGCCGCTCAACAATGCACCAGCCGTAATCAAAATACCTGAAATTAAACCGAAACCTTGCTTTGCACTTTTGCCAATAATTAGCTCACCCCACCAAAGCATTGCAGCAACTATTGCAACAAGCCCTGCGCCGATAGTTAGTTTCATTTGAGCAGTAGTAGACGACTGAGATACAAGTTCGAATGGTTCTATTGCTCTTAAAACTCCTACTACTGTGCCTGAAATCAAAAGTAGTAAGGATAAAAGGGAAAGAACTAGAGGAGCCGGAGGGTGTTTCGTGACATTTTTAGAACCCATACGTAAAGTCTCAAAAAGACCTCCAAAAAGCAGCAAAACTAGAGGCACTGCTAAAAAAGCGGTAACAACATACAAAGCCTCTTCTCTAACCGGTGTTCCGGGTGTGTCAAAAAATGGCTGAGCGTAAGCTCCAAAACCAATAATTCCAAAAAGGCTTGAAAAGACTAGGACAAGGTCGTGGTTATAAAGTTTCTGACGCACTTTTACAGCTACCGGAACTATGTCGTACACAATCCCTATTAACGGTAAGACAAATACATATATCTGAGGATGCGTAAACGCCCAAGAAATTTGATCCCAAATAACATCTTCAGATCCGAAATAAATTGCCGAACGACCCCTTAGATCAACATAGGCAATAATCGAATTTGCTGCTAAAACTGGCAATGTCAGAATCCAAAGTGTTCCCGAAACCAGTATTGTCCAGCTGAAAATGGGTATCCGTCTCAAATTCATTCCCATGCATCTACCTGAAATGATGGTTGTAAGCAGGCAAATAACTGACATGCATATTCCTGCAATAACTAAGAGAAGTCCTACAAGTGTGAGTGCAACTGCTTCACGTTGACTGCCAAATTCTGGAGATCCAAAACCGCCATTAGCTAAAAATCCAAAAACTGTAATACCAGAACCCAAAAACCAAACCCAAAAACCAAAAGCAGCCGCTCTCGGAAAAATAATTGAATTTGCACCAATTTGGCGAGGCACTACACACATAGCCAAACCAATAAGCACTGGAACTACAACCAAAAGAACTATAGAAGTTCGGTATAAAGACCAAAACTGAAAAAACTTGTCGACGTTCGAAAAAACTAAGTAACTATCAGAATCGAATCTTACGATGTCGAGCAAAAACCCCAAGACTGTCGAAAAAATAAAATAAATACAACCACTGAAAATCCATGATTTTCCTATAGAAGAATTACTTGTGTTAGTAACCAAACGCTCTAATAAAGTTTGGTTTTGTTCACTAGTAACCGCTACAGAATCTGGTGCGATATCAGTAGTAGTCATTGAATCCTGTGTCCTGGGGGTTAGAAAAAATCGAAACTTTGCTCAACTAAATCTACCTGTTTTTATTGTAAAAAAAGTTGATCAAACGAGTATTAATTATGACACGCTAGCGGTTTTATGACGTTCAAAACTAATTATTCGGGATGAAATTTTTTAAATTATTAAATTGCGATTATTTCTATAATCCATTGAAATTTCACAAAAGAACATCTAAAACCATGGAACTAAAAAGTAGAAAAATATAAGTTATCGAATATCGAAACAATCGTGAAGCATTTTTTTCAATCGGCTTAAGTAAAACTTGCAAAGCAAAAAATAAAAAGAGAGAGCCAAGTCCTATAGATGCGACCAAGTAATAGATACCCATTTCTGCGACAAAGTGAAAAGCTAGAGAAAAACCAATTAAAACAACGGAATAAAAAACTATTTGTCTTCCTGTCTCTTTCAGGCCCGTAACAACTGGGAGCATAGGAATTTCTGCTGCAGCATAATCATCACGATAATTAATTGCTAAAGCCCAAAAATGAGGTGGGGTCCAGAAAAAGATCACACTAAATAACACAATCGGAGCCCACTCTAAAGTTCCTGTTACAGCAGCCCAGCCGATCAAAACAGGTACAGCACCAGCGGCACCTCCAATAACAATGTTGCTAGTCGAAGAACGTTTCAGCCACATCGTGTAGACAAAAACATAAAAAGCGGTCGCCGAAATAGCTAAAAATGCGCTTAGAAGATTAACGAAACCAAGAAGCCAAATAAATGCTAAAACCTCTAAAACAAAAGCAAAAACTGTCGCTTCTTTTGTTGTAATTGCGCCTGTAACTAAAGGGCGATTGCTAGTTCTGTTCATTCTCTTATCAATATCAACATCTAATACCATGTTGAATGAATTAGCTCCAGCAGCAGCGAGCGAACCCCCGATCATGGTTGCAACAATTAGCCACAAAGAGGGTGTTCCTTTTTCTGCAACAAACATTGTCGGAACAGTTGTAATCAATAAAGTACGGATTATCCCTGGTTTTGTTAAAGCAAAAAAAGAATTTACTCTAAAACGAATTGAATCAGGACTGTTAACACGCATCATCCTTAGGCTATGGGTTCATTTGAATTCACAAACGCAAAAAAACTGGTTTTAAGAAATAAGCCAATCAGATGGAGACTCTCCCGCAGAAAATAATTTTTGCTGAAACCTGTGCATTCCTGCTAACCATCTATCGATATCATCACTTTTGCGTCTTGAGTATTCTGAAACCTCAGGATGAGGAAGAATATGGAATTTCTCCTCTCTAATCCCTTCGACGACGCTTTGAGCTACCTCTTCTGGTGTCAAGACTCCATCAACAGCAGCTGGATTAGACGCACCTTCAGACAGCATCTCTCGAGTTGGACTGTTCTGCAAAATATCTGTTTCTACTGATTGTGGGCAAAGCACCGAAACTTTGATTCCACGATCTCTATATGAAATAGATAAAAACTCTGAAAGAGAGATGGCTGCATGTTTAGTTACAGAGTAATGAAGTGAACCCAACTGAGTTAAAAGCCCTGCGGCAGAAGCAGTGTTTAATAGATATCCACCACCAGCTTCAATCATGTGAGGAATTGAATGTCTAGCGGCCCAAAGATGCGCCATGACATGAACATCAAACATTTTCTTTAGTTCTTCATCGGGTGCTTCCAAAGCACCCACCGTTACATAACCTGCATTTGAAACCATTAAATCTATTCGGCCAAACTTTTCAACCGCTTCAGACACAAGGTCTGATACTGCACTCTCATCTGATACGTCGCACTCAACAGCTAAACCACCAACCGTTTCAGCAACTTCTTTCGCACCGTCAAAATCCAAATCAGCTATTACTAAACCTGAAGCTCCTTCTTCATGGAAACGTTCAACCAACGCCCTACCAATCCCTGTAGCGCCACCGGTTACAACCGCAATACAATCGTTTAAATTCATAAATTAATCTTATGTAACAAATTCATTACTATCTCACTGGAATTAAGAATTGAGTTTTGGCACCCAAACGCATTTATAAAGTTAAGACCGTATTAACATAACTAAGATCTTTTTATAAATAAAAAACTACAAAAAATTTGTTAGAAGGAGATTAAGATAATTTAAGAGGAACGCGAATACTCAAGCCTCTGCTATTGTGGCACAACTTCTAAAGGAATGAGCCCCCATCGTCTAGTGGCCTAGGACGCTGGCCTTTCACGCCGGTAACACGGGTTCGAATCCCGTTGGGGGT
>Ga0163179_10001376_pt1 | contig 17317 bp, 10 predicted proteins | sample AtlANTMetagenome_FD_109643 | JGI IMG/M metagenome (GOLD analysis project Ga0163179, IMG submission 109643) | Marine eukaryotic phytoplankton communities from the Atlantic Ocean - Atlantic ANT 2 Metagenome | ecosystem: Environmental > Aquatic > Marine > Oceanic | place: North Atlantic Ocean... | reverse complement strand
GCACTCCAGCCGAGCGCAGTCTGAAGGCATAGCGCTACATCGTCCTTCTGGAAGGACTTTATAGCCTTGGGTTCACCTGCCCACTGTGGAACGCTCCCACCCCCAGCCAGGCCTATGAAGAGAGGACGACCTCTGCTGGGGTTTTCATCGGGGGGCGCCGCACTGAGGTGCTGCAAGATCTCCATTGAGTCCGGGTCAATACGCTCGAAGTCGTCGATCAACAACACGACATGGCCCATTCGCCCAACCAGAGAGAGCAGGCGCTCAGCAGCCTGGAATCGGAGCACACGACGAGAGCCTAGATCTGCTGGAACCGCTCCGTCTTCAGCCCAGGGAAGCAGCTCCGACATACCAGGGCTCAACTCGGTGGCAACACAGACACTAGAACCCATCAGTTCAGCGATGTGAGCCCCTGTCAGACCCTTTAGATAAGGGGGCAGTTGATCAAACAGCGAGCGGATCGCAGAAAGCCCAGCAGCCGGGTCAATGCCACGGCCCGAAAGTGCCACCATGGAAAGCTCAAAACGAAACGCATCACGCATCTCGGAAAGTAAGCGGGTATGTCCGCTTCCTGAAGGTCCGTCAAACCAGTAAGTAACTGGCAAGCCCGCTGCCTTCCTGCCGACGGCAAGGGCCTCTTCGATCAAGTCCTTCCGACCGCAAAATGCCGGAGCAAAGAGCTCGGGAAGGCCTATGGAGAAGGCGTCCAACTCGACACTGTCACTCTGAGAGCTGTGGTGTGCCAGGCTCCCAGCAAGGACTATCGGCTGGGTAGCGGGACCGTCCTCAGGAAAGTCCCCATGACTGATGCCAAAATGCGGCTCCTTCTGGAGCACCGCCGTCTTGGCTGTGGAGTCGCGCACAGCGCGAGCTACCAACATGCGCAGATCGTCTGGCCGCACCGTTCGACTAGAGTCAGGCTCAACGAGCCCTTCTGAGCCCAGATGTTCAAGAATCACTCGCCGTACTGCGCCAGCATCGCTGGGACGCGCGCTGCGATCCTTCGCCAACATGTCATTGACCAGTTCAGCAACCCGGGCAGGACAGTCCGGCGCAGACTCCTTTAGCAGCGGTGGGGGCTCCACGACATGAGCCATCATCAAGTCAAAGAGCGAGTCCGCTGTAAAAGGAGGCTCACCACTAATCGCCTCATATAGAATCACTCCTAACGAATAGAGATCCGAGCGAGGATCCAAATCAAGATCGCGAGCTTGCTCTGGACTCATGTAGCGAGCAGTGCCCACGGTTTCGCCTTCGGCGGTCAGCGGTACCATAGGATCTCGGGCCAGTGGCTTGGCAATCCCAAAATCGACCAGACGCGACCTACCTGCTGCGTCGAGCAGGATGTTCTCAGGCTTGAGGTCTCGATGCAGGATCCGATGTCCATGCAGATAAATCAGCGCGTCGCACACCTGCGCGACAGTCGCCAGAGTCGAAGCCATCCAGCGACCCTCGAGTGGCCTGCGGTTGCTTCGAGCGAGCCCCTCAGTTCGCCCAGAGACACTCCAGAAGTCGCCACCATCAACCCACTCCATGACAAAGAACTCACCCTGAATGCAGGTGCCATAGCGATAGACACCGACGATGCCTGGGTGGCGTAGACGAGCGACAGCGTTGAACTCTCGACGAAAGCGGCGAGCAGGAGTTGAGCGGCCCGGCTGCGGACGAAGCAACTTCACCGCTCGATACTCGCCGCTGGCCAGATCAACAGCCCTATAGACCGCGCCCATTCCGCCAGCGCCCACCTCCTGGAGTTCCCCCAGACCTTCAATCTCAGGGACAATCTGATCCGACGATACAGTCACTCGAACAAAAGCTTCTCTAAGGCTCCCTTGTGCCACAAGGCGAGCAGGTCCATCGTCCAAGCCACACTGATGTGAACCAGCATGCCTGCATAAATAGCGCCGGTTCGCAGCGAGACAACACCCAGCGCGACTCCCGCAATGATTGAGCCTAGACATTCCAGGGCTGGCTTACTGAAGTGGATCATCATGTAGGGAAAGATCATCGCAGGGATTACCCAGGGACCGAGCAGTCTCACGGCACAAAAAAGCATCGCGCCACGAAAAAAGAATTCCAAGCCCACAAACTGGGCGGCGTAGCTCAGTTCCCAGGCAAGCAGCCTCGGCAGAGACTCACCCGCCCTGCGATAGAAGGGGTAGGTCTTGAGAAAGTGCGGATCGTCAGAGACCATCACAACGAACGGCAGGACAATGAGAAAACCGGCGACGTAGACCCAGCTATGCCTCAGTAAACCCGTCGTACGTAAGCCCAGTTGAGATAGCTTCAGGCCAAGAACAAGTCGCGCGTACAGAGCGAGCGGGACCGTGTAACTCAAGAATAAAAACCACGCCCACCAGATGCGTCGATAGAAGTTGCCATCAGCCCCTTTAGTGATGTCTCGAGGCAAGAACTCTCGGAAGCTTTCGGTCGCCCAGTACTCATTGAGCATCAGCACAAGCGCCGCCAGAACGTAGAAACCCAGCACGCGCAACTGGAGGCTTTCGCTGGGCTCTGGATCGCGAGGATAGTCTCTGTTTAGAGCGCGCCACTGCTCAATAGTCGCTAGAGATAAGAAACGCCGTAGGGCATCCATCGGTTCACTCGCCCTGTGACACCCACCACTTGTGGGCGAGCTCAATTGTCCGCTCGAACTCCTCAGCGCGGATCCCAAGAACTGCTGCGGCAGCCGGAAGCGGCGGCCCCGCATCAGGGACGTCCTTGTACTTTGTCGGCCCTTTCATAGCGGCGCGAGAGAGGGCGCCAATAAGCCATGCATGGCGGGCAAGGGGCGTGCCGTCGGGAAGATCACTGGGGTCATGATGAGACAGAGCGATAGAAGCCAAGGCCGGGGGGAAGTCCCAAGACTTGAGTAACAACGCACCCAAAGCCGAGTGACGATGGTTCATGTCGTGCACCAACGCACCACTAGCAATGCCTGCCTCGGGAGATTCATGCCCCGCTTTTTGATAGAGATCAACGATCAAGACCTCACCCAGGTTGTGAAGCAACGCCATCGTATAGATCGCCCCCTGATTTGGCAGATCAAGGCGCTCGCCCAGTAAGCGAGAGGCATGGGCAGTCGTCACCGTATGCCGCCACATGCGGGTAAGTAGTCTTCCCCAGCCCTTACCGGCCCCCCTGTAGACACCCTTGATTGCTTCGGTCTGAGAGACCTCGGCCAGACGACGAGTCCCTAAGCGCTGACCGGCAGCATATAAATCGACGACCCGTGGCATGCCCCGATAGGCAACAGTGTTAGAGGCCCGGAGCGTTGCTGCAGCCAGATTCGGGTCCTGTTCGATCTTGTCGACCAGCTCCTTCATGCTTGCCGGGCCCTCTGCACACATGGCTTGCAGTTCCATGGCAACGGGTGAGATGTTCGACACCCTGGCTCGTCCACTGCGGAGCGTCTCCGCAAGCTCGACGACCTCGGCTCTCATGGGCGATAGGCTCGCGCGCTCTGTTTTAGACTGGCGGGTTGTCTCGGCGCCTGTGGACTTGCGACTCGCCATGGCCTGCTCTGGCTTACCTAAGCGGCGTTGAGTATCAACCTCTTCATCGCCCAAGCCATCGAAAGCAGGTGGCTCGGTGAGGAGAGCCTGAAAGTGTCGATCCATTTCCAGAGGAGTTACCGGATCAACGAGCAACAATTGAACCCCAGAGGTCCTCAGTTCATCCTCGCTACGCAAGGTGCGAGCACTCCCGATCAGAACAACCCGGGTGTGAGCCTTCTTCCCCGCTAACTTACGCACATAGTCAGGGCCGCTCTCTCGCCAGCACTTCAATGAGAACAACAGCATCGAAGGGTGCTCTCGGCCCCGTCCAACACGTATGTCGTCAGGGTGCTCTCCCCCTGAAACAAAGTGCCCCAGGCGAGCAAGAGCAGCCATATAGCTTTCTCGCCGCTCGCTGTCTTCGTGGAGGATCGCCACCCGTTGGGCAGGGATCTTCGCTAGCAGCGCGGTGTCGCAGGGCTCACTTGCCCGCACAGCGAGCACTGAAGCCACCGCATCAGCGGGCCTGGGCGGGTCGTCGAGTACATCTCTGACCCCCATACGAAAGCAGGCACAAAGATCTTCAGTAGACGGCTGCTTCATCATCACCACGAACGGCGCGCCGGCCAGTCTGGACTTGAGTTCCCGCAGGGCAGGGAAGCTCTCCGGCCCTCCCTCAAGGGAGATCACAGCGACGCAGGTCTTGCCTTCCGTAATGAACTTCTCGGCGTTCGTTGCGCGAACCACAGCATTGACCTTGTAGCCCACCGCTTGAAAGGAAGCGGTCAGAGACCGACGAAGGTCAGTGTCCTCATGAATAAGCAGAAGGTTGCCCTTTGAATTGTCGTCAACAGCCTTCGGCACTTGTCAGGACTCCTACGCAACCACAAGGATCAGGCTGCGGAGGGGAATCCTAGCAGCCCCGCACGCCGCGGTATGTCTCAGAGGCCAAGCAAGCGCTCAAATGGAGGCCGGCCGCTCCCCACCAGGGCCTCTATCTGAGCAACTTCGCTGGGAATAGCGGCACTCAACACCTCATGACCGCTACTCGTAATCAGAACATCGTCTTCAATTCGAATACCGCCAAAACCGAGCCATTGCTCCGCTTGCTGCCAGTTAACGCTGTCTCCGAGGCTTTCTCGCAAGCTCTGATCGCCGATCACCCCCGGCACAAAATAGATACCCGGCTCAATGGTGACGACGACGCCTTCGCGCATCGGTCGCTGCAGACGAAGGAAGCTGAGACCAAACTGAGTGGACCGCTCTACCCCCGGCTCATAGCCCACCTCATCACCAAGTAGCTCCATGTCATGAACATCAAGACCCAGCAGGTGACCAATGCCATGGGGGAAGAACACCGCATGAGCACCCTGTTCTACGAGCCCATCGACATCGCCGCAGAGAAGATCCAGGTCAACAAGCCCAGCACACAGGACGCGGGCTGCTTCGATGTGAGCTTGGCTATAGGGGATCCCTGGAGCCAGTACAGAAGTAGCAGCGCGGTTGGCTGCAAGAACGATCGAGTAGACCGCCTTCTGCCGACCGTCAAAGCGACCATTCACGGGCCACGTGCGAGTAATGTCGGCCGCATAGCCGATCGTTGATTCGGCTCCGGCATCAACGAGCAGCAGTTGACCTTCAGTCAACTCTTTACCCTCGGCATGACCATGCAGGATCTCCCCCCGAGGGGTGACAATGGAGCGATATGCGGCGTCCATGCCATGTAGAGAAAAGATAGCGACAATCAACGCTTCAATGGCCGTGTCCGTAACACCAGGATGGGTCGCCTGCATGGCTGCTCGTTGCGCTAGAGCAGTGACTGCAATAGCAGCGCGCTGCTCGGCAAGCTCCTGCTCGTCCCGAGCCATGCGCAGCTCAACGACAGCGGCACGTAAATCCGCTGATCCGCTAGCGCTCGGCTGACTTGGGTCCAGGGCCTGCCCGCTGAGCGCTGATGCTCTCGCATTGGCATGGGGCTCACACAAGGGAAGTGTCAGATAGTGGCCCGCAACAAGGTCGTTGATGTCGCGGCAGCGCTCTGCCCCAGATAGTCCCTGCCAGAAAGCGGCAGCAGGCACAGCGCCGGTCCATAGAGCAGCTCCCGGATCCACAGGAGGCAAGAACAAGGTGGTCAGCCCATCCGCCTCGATCACTGCCGCCGCGCCAGGGTGCGAGATCCCAACAAAGTACAAGAAGGTGGAGTCCTGCCGGAAGGAACGTTCATTGGCGAGAAAGTTACGAGACTGTGAGCAGTGCCCCATGAGAAGGATTGGCCGTCCATCGACGGCTGCGCTGAGGCGCCGGCGTCGCTCAATAAGACGACGCGCTAGATCAAACCTGTCCGTTATAAGCGATGGCATGCTCAGGAACTCTTCCAGGGACGGAGCCGCGACGCAAGCGCAGCTTCAGTCCTAGGGCCCTTGCGCCAGAGTCCGCCACAAGAACATCCATAGGGTCATCGACTCTAGTCTGGGCGACTCATCCTCCACTGGGCTGACCGCGTTCGATGCACGCGCCAGCCAGGCGAAGTGTCCCAGGTCTTGAGTGCAGCCAAGCAACTGCTTGCCTTCGAGTAGGCCATGACCGTGCAGAAACAAGCTAAGTAGAGAAGCCTGACGACGATTCCAGTCACGGCTTCGACCCCGAGACCACAAGGGCCCATCAATACTGAGGTCGCTGGAGATCTGACGCACCGCCCGAAGTGCCCAGTTCATCGCCACAACATAGTCGGAACCGTCGTCCCAGGCGCTACCCTGCGAAACCATCGAGGACTCCAGCCAGGCACATTTTTGCTCAATCCAAGCCTGAGGTGGGCGCTCATCGCCGGTGCTCAGAGAGGCTACGTCAGCAGCCAACGTAGTAGCCGCATGACGAACGACAGCGATGGGCTCAAAGCTTGTCTTTAAGGCAGCAATCAACTCGCGGAGCCATGAAAGATAACGGGTTCGCGATATCTGCTGGGTAGAACTAAGGCACAGGGCGTCGGGAACGCTGGCGACCCAACGTTGATGACTACGCAAGCTCACCCAAGACTGAGGGTCATGCTGCAGGGCACTACCCTCAATCGCTGTGCGCTGCAGACAGGCACACTCGGGCCTCAAGCTCGCATGCCATTCCTCACCACACAGCACCAACTGCGAGGGGAACGACCGACAAGCCATAGGCTTCGCTAGAGCACCACCACGAACATGAAGTTCGCACAAACCGTCGCCGCGGAAAAAAGCGCAGCTTCCATTGACTGAGGCGATATTGAAGCTGTCATCAGCACCGGAATCGTACGCGCGGTGAACCAGCACATCGAGGGGGGCCGGCGCCTGCCAGTCCGTTCCCAGCACCTCGAAGATTCTTGCCCGCTCATCCGCGGTGACAGGTACGTGATGATGTAGCCCACAACAGGCACCACTTCCATCACAGGACGCCTTGAGAAGGGGCAGGTGGATTGGCAAATCACACAAATCCTCGCTCACTTCCTGCCAGATCAGCTGACCTGAGCTTTCTGGAGGATGAGGCAGCAAGGAATCACAGGACTGAGGGGACACGGAACAGACTGGGCGCTCTGCGGGCGTACTGCCGTCCATAGGGTGCACGAACTCGCGCACCTGATTCTCTGAAAAGACGCGCCTCACCAGGGGCGGTACAGCGCTCTCGTCGCTAGCAGACATAGCTCACAATAGCCGAGAGCAACCGCCAACAAACCATGGCTCCAGTGCGGGGCTAGCCCCCTGTGCGGTACTGGGGTAGAAGTTCGCTCGGAGACTACTCGTGGCCCATCTGATCCTGATTATCAGTTCAATCATGCTGCCGCTGGCCTGGCTTGTGCCCGACTTCATGGGCGTTGATACGGGCCACTACCTTGAGCCTCTGCTCTCCGGTATGGCCATCGTCTCGGCCGCATTCTTACTCTCCTGGGCCACAGAACTAGCCGAATTGTATGTGCCACCAGCCTTTGCCCTGATCGTGCTGGCGCTGGTCTCGGTGCTGCCCGAATACGCTATCGACATCCACTTCGCCTGGGAAGCAGCCACCAACCCTGCCTACGAAGAGTATGCGGTCGCCAACATGACAGGGGCTAACCGCATGCTGGTCGGCCTGGGCTGGTCCAGCATTGTGCTCGTGCTGTTTCTTCGCTCTCGGGTTCGCAGCTTAGAGGTCAATGCCAACCAGCGGGTGCCCCTTGGCTTTCTACTTATCGCAACTCTGTACTCCTTCATCTTGCCCATCAAAGGCACCCTCAGCTTGTGGGATTCGGCCTTCTTATTCCTTATCTTCGCGGCCTACGTGCGCCGGTCGCTGCGATCTGAGGTTGAAGAAGCCCCCCTGGTCGGACCTGCGGGTTGGATCGCCGAACGCTGCGGGGACGGACTACGCATCACGACCATCCTGTTCTTCTTCGTGTACGCCTGCTTTGTTATCTGGAGTTCTGCCGAGCCCTTCGCAGACGGGCTCATCGAGCTGGGACTCGGATGGAATATCGACGAGTACATCCTCGTGCAGATGGTTGCACCACTGGCATCCGAGGCACCTGAGCTCATCGTCGCCATCTTGTTTGTGCTCAAAGGGAGAGCATCAACAGGTCTGGGCGCCCTCATCTCGTCAAAGGTCAACCAGTGGACCTTGCTCGTCGGAGCCATTCCCATCGCATATTGCCTGGGCAGCGGCGAGATCAGGGCCCTGGAGCTCGCCTCGCGACCGCAAGAAGAACTGCTTATCACCTCTGCTCAGTCACTGTTTGCCATCGCAGTTCTCGCTAACCTTCGCTTTACTCTTGCAGAGGCGCTGGTCCTCTTCGGCTTGTTTGCAGCTCAGCTGATGCTGCCCTTTGAAGGAGTGCGATACGCATTCTCTGGGATCTACTTCCTACTGGTGCTCGGCATAGGGTTCAGTAGTCGGCAGCGGCAGACTGACCTCAGCCGTCTGCTGCGATTAAGTTGAAGAACCTGTGCTGACTTCCTACCCAACACAATCTGGCCCGATCCTGGACTGCTGGTAGGATTTGCTACCCATGCTGCGAGTCACACCTGCCCTAGTCCTTACGATCGTTGCCATGCTCTTGCATGGCTGCCCTCCTGATGATGGTTCAGTGGCTCCGCCAACGGTAGATTTACGCGGTAACATCAACGCAGATCCGGCCGCCTCTTTGGAGAACCCTAAACAAAGCCCCGGCAACAACTCCTCAGATGCTTCAGGTGCTGCTGAAAAGATCGAGGTGTGTCTGCTACTGCCTTCTTCGGGCTCAAGCGAGGAAGAAGGCGCGGAGATGCGGCGTGGAATAGCCATCGCCCAGGCCCAAATCAAAGCGGAGAAGTGGCGAAAGCGAAAGATTACCTGGCTTGAGAAGGACACCAAGTCCACCGAAGCAGGTGCAGTGGCTGCCTATCACGAGTGCATGGTTCGAGGCACTCCCATCATTATCGGCCCCGTCCACCCAGCAGCGGTCACCGCCATCATTCCCATTGCTGCAGCGCATAACGTCGTGCTGATCATTCCCGACCTTGGCGCCGCCCAGGCCAGTCGCTGGAATGACAACCTCTTCGCGATCATTCCTCAAGCCACCGATATGGGCATCGTGGCGGCACACAATGCGCGAGTTGAGCGGGGTATGGGCAAAGCCATTGTGCTCCATACACCGGGAACCTTCGGCGAGAGCCTGGCAAAAGCTTTTAGCGAGGCCTTCCAGGCCGATCGTGTCGGCCAGGTAGTCGCCAGCGTTGCTCTCTCACCCAAAAACCCTGACGCCTGGACATCGGCGGCCATTGAGACAGCTATCAAGACGAAGGCTGACTCGCTCTTCGTCGTAGCACCTGGCGAAGTGGCGGCTCCTCTAGCGCGGGCAATGAACAGCGAGCCCTTGAAGGACGCGCAAGCATGGTTCATTGACTGGGCCATGTACCCCACTGTGCTCCAAGCGGCCGGAAAGGCCGTCCAGCGAGTTCACTGGGTCAACCGTCCGCTGCCACGAGGCGACTTCGAGGACATCTTTCTTTCGCGCTATCAGGCCTATCCAAATTTTGCAGCGGGAGCAGGCTATGACGCGGTCATACTCGCGGCCACTGCCATCCAAGATGGCGTGAGCATGGGGCCTGGCCACCTCGCGCTGGCCGCAGCCGCTGCTAGCGATCTCGCCGGTGCCTTTGGCACAGGTGCGATGATAAAAAAGGGAGGCGTCACCTCCGAAGATATTGCCGGCTATCGGCCCGTGGACCCAACTCGTGAGCCAGACTCTGAGAACTGGATCTTCTCAGGCTACTAAGCAAGTCCCCACGACTGCGGCCAAGGGACGCTATTGTTGTGAGCATGGCATCTCCCCTTAAATCGCTGCGAGTCCTCGCCGGTCGTATCCGGCAAGAACCCAGAGATGTCGACTCTCGCCTCAAAGAACAACCACGGGATAATCCGTCGATCTTTCTGATCAAGACGCCACCCTGGGACACACGGCTGCCTCCCCTTGGCATCGGCTACCTCAGTTCCTACCTGAACTCGCGTGGCATGAATGCAACCGTCTGGGATTGCAACATAGACACCTACTTGCGGTTTCGAATGGACCAGGCTGCCTTGTGGGATATGGAAGCCGCGGTGTTCTGGTTCACGCCCGACAAGGTAGCTGAGGTCTTCAACCACGAGTGCGCCGTGGTGGCGCGCAGGATCCTTGAAGCCGACACACCCTATGTGGGCTTCTCTGTAACGATGGAAGGCATCGCCTTTGCCAAGCTGGTCACCGATCGCATACGCCGAGATGCACCCGAAAAGATCATCGTCATGGGTGGCCCCGGCGTTGCCTTCCCTGAATTCCGTGATCTGTTTCCCCGGGGCTCTGTCGATATTTTTGTGGTTGGCGCCGGAGAGGAAGCCTTACGCCTACTTCTTGCTCATCGCCTCAACCCCAGTGGAGTGGGCGAAGGCGATGTTCCAGAGAGTCTCGAGCGATGGAAGGACCGACCAGACGATCCCGACAGCCCCTTGTGTTTATCGCACCCGGTGCCCTCTTCCGCCTTCGTTTATCCAACCTTCGAGGGCTATGATCTGTGTAAGTACCGAGGACGTGACCACATCGCCTTGATCATGGGCAGGGGCTGCTTCAGATCCTGTGCGTTCTGCTCGGATCGGCCCGATCAGGGGGGCTATCGGGCCTTTGGTTTCGAGGCTCTGATGTCGGCAATTGCCTATTACAAAGAGCATTACTGGATCGGTGGGATCACCTGGAACGACCTCATCCTCAACGGCGACCTGAAGCATCTGGACCGCTACTGCGACGTACTCATTGAGAACAATGTCGAACTGGTCTGGGATGGTCAGGCGACAGCACATCGCGTGATGAACAAGCGCCCGGAGTTGTTCGAGAAGATGGTTCAGGCGGGCTGCACCGACCTCACCTACGGTCTGGAGTCATTCAGCAACGAGGTTCTTGGCGTGATGCGCAAGGGCTACACCGAAGACATCGCAGTCAAGACCCTACAGTTGACTCATGACGCCGGTATGACCACAGGCATCAACATGATCTGTGGCTTTCCCGGAGAAACCGAAGAGAACTTCCAGAGGACCCTTGATGCCCTGGAAGAGCACCGCGAACACATCGACAGAGTCACCTCTTTAAGTGTTTGCGCTGTAGTCCCAGGATCACCGCTGTGGACCGAACACAAAAAGTTCGGCATCACTCTGCCGCCGCCGGGTCACTATCATGAGTGGGAGAGCCTGGATGGCTCCAATACCCTAGAAGTACGCATCGAACGACATGCGAGAATGCAGGCAAGAGTAAGAGAACTTGGACTCTCGGCTGTGGTCCAGGCAACAGACGAGTTCGACCCGGCTGTGCGCACGTGAGCGACTCGTAGCAGCCTTACTCTTTCTTGGCCTTGTTCAACTCGACGTCGATGGCCACCTTCACGTCATCCCCTACCACCAGGCCACCGGTCTCCAGCACCTTGCTATAGGTCATTCCAAAGGCACTTCGAGCGATGGTGAAGCTGGCGCTAGCGCCGCTCTTGATACCGCCCCATGGGCTGGTGACCGGTGCTGCTATGTCCGTCACGACCATCACGACCTCGCGGGTATTGCCCAGTAGGGTCAGATCGCCGACAAACTCGAGAGAGTCAGCGCCGACGTTACGCACCTCACGAGAAACGTAGGTAATGCTGGGGTACTTCTCCACATCGAAGAAGTCGCTGTTACGCAGATGCTTGTCGCGTTTTTCGTTGTTGGTATCAACACTTGCGGCCTCGATGCTGACATTGACCGACGAAGCGGCAAGGTTCTCATGATCCAGCTGCACAACCCCAGTGACTTTGGCGAAGCTACCGCGAACCCACGAAACCATCATGTGGCGTACCTTGAATTCGACAGAGGTGTGTGAACCGTCAATCTTCCACTCCGCAGCATCTGCGGTGCTTGCAAAAGAGATTGAACAGGCGGCAAACAAAGCTAATAAAAGGCGGTACATCCCGGGACCCTAAGGCTTCTCTTTTGCGGCGTCAATATCAGGACTCAGCGACCGACAGACTGCAATACTCTTTGCCAACGGCAGTGGTCCATATCCGCCTCAGCGCGTCGAAATGTCTCACGCACAAAGTCTTCGCCAACCCGCCTTCTTCCCAGGGTCTTGCGACGCTCATCGATAGCTTCCCGGCTCTCAACTAAACCATCGATGAAGCCTCGAAGGATCTCATGAGGATGACGGCGATCTCTGCTGGCTCGATATAGATCAGCCAATCCCTCGATGAGCACCTGGCTGCCCGCGCCCTCGAGAGCTTCTCTGGGCAAAGTGCGTAGCACCATGCGAACCCTACTTCGGGCCCAGGCCCTGCTCTCACCCTGTGCCGCAGCATCTCGTTCACACGTGAGCAGCGCGACCCTATCAGCTGCGTCAAAGCCAGGCCCGTCCACACGCAGGGAACGGTAGCCAAGCAGCAGAGCCCGTACACACAAGTCGGCATCGCCGAGCTCACCAACGAGTGTCGGATCGAAACCACCTGTTTCCTCGAGCATCTCGCGGCGGAAGGCCCCAGCGACACTGCTGACTGCTGAAATAGACTGAGCAGGTGCATTACTCTCATGATGCGGCAGCACCCTGCCCCACCGAGAGACCGAGAGAGCTGAGCTATCGATGCTTCCTCCGGCTCGGTGCAAGGGTAAGGCCAATGCCCCGGCCTGAGGATGCGCAGCAAATGCTGCAAGCACAGCGTTGAAGCATCCCTTCCTGGGCAGTACACCCTCTTGAAGTAGCAGAAGATGATTACCAGTCGTAGCTTCCAACACCCGGTTCGCCATGCTCGCAGCGGACTCGGAGGCCACAGCAGAAACAACTCTGGCTCGAGGAAGAGTCGCTTCAGCCAGAGGACCCAGAGATGGATCAGCGCCATCAACAACCACCAGGATCTCAGGCGGCACATCACCGGACTCAGATGCCACCCTGACGAGCGCTTCCTCGAGCCAGGGACCATTGCCTGCACGGGCAAGCAAGCCTACGACCAGATCTCGGCCCCCCATCTCGACGATAGGGATCTTTGGAGCCGTCCTCGTGGGTCGTAGCCTCTTTTCCCACCGTCGATGAACTGCTTGTACAAAGCCAACGATCTGCTCAGCCCCCAGCGCGTCCGTGCTGACGACGCCCGTTCGATAGCCATCAAGATCCTCGTACTCAAGGCCTTCAAGGCGACCTTGTTCATGAAGTTCTTCGTGGAGACGAGAACCTGGAAAAGGAACAGCTACGGTGAACTGAGCAGAATCAGGATCAAGCTCATAAGCAAGGTCAAGAGTCCGTTGCATGGAATCGGGCGTCTCGCCTTGAAGACCAAACATAAAGGTGAGGTGCACCTTGATACCTTGGCTCTTCACCATCCGGACCGCGTCACGCACTTGCTGCACCTGAAGGTTCTTACCGATCTCTTTCAGTCGTCCGCTGTCAGCGCTCTCGACACCAAATTTCACCGCCGAAAGACCCGTGCGGGCGAGATCTTCAAACTGCTCTGGAGCACAGGTGTCGGCGCGTCCCATAAAGGCCCAGGGCACATCGATACCGCGCTGTGCAAAGGTGCTGGCAATCTCGGCTGTGCGACGCTTACCCAGGTTGAACGTATCGTCATCGAAGTAGATGGACTGGTAGCCCTGCTCAAGCATGCCCTGCATCTCATCCGCTATGGCTTCTGGGCTGCGCACGCGATAGCGATTATCGGCATAGAGGATCTGCGGCCATGCGCAGAAGTTGCAGGTAAAAGAACAACCACGACTTCCCCACATCTGCACCGAAGGACTCGGGATCCCACCGGGCAGGTCGTGATAGTGCTCCATTGGGAACAGGTGTCGCGCCGGCCAGGGCATCGAGTCGAGTTGATCTGTGGACTCTTTGCGCCCCCCGTTCCAGATATCCTTACCCGACCTCCAGATAAGCCCGGGCAGAGCCTCTGATGGGTCTGCTCCTGTACGAACTAGATCGCGCAGTGTGTGCTCGTACTCGCCCACAAAAGTTCCATCGATGTCCGCATGCTGAGCGAGAAAGTCTGGCTCATACAAAGGCTTGTGGAGCCCGGCGAGCAGCACCTTGCCCTCGTAGCCGACCTCCTCACGCAAGGCAGCGACGGTCCGCAGGTCCTCATGAATCGTCGGCGTACTCACTTCAAGTACCGTGACATCAGGCGCTTGCTGCGCGCAGCGCTCCAGGAACTCCGTGCGCTGCAAGCGCTCAGCGCAGGCATCAATTGCAGATACCTCAGCGCCGTCCTGCTCAAGAACGGCGGCCGCATAGGCCATAAGAAACGGGAACGGGCTGTACGGAGACTCGGCCCGTTCAAGATGAGGCCAGCGGGAGCCAGCACGTACACCGTGCCAGCCGGGTCGAAGCCATGGAGGATTGGCGAGGAGGACCTTCATTGCTGGATCAGTGTAGCTGACACGTCACGAACTGAGCGGTCCAGATTGATTCAGCCCGCCAAGCGCGAATTCGTCAAGTACCATAGAGCCATGTATCGACAACACGTTCTGATCGCTGCTCTCGCCCTTGGCTTAGCCATCATGCAAGGCTGCAATGAATCGGGAGGCCGCCTGAGTGATGATGACGATGACCTCGTCGATGACGATGACTCGGCCGCAAGTAACGACGATGACAGCAGCGACGATGACGACTCCGCGAGCGTTGCCACTGGTGATGACGATGACAGCAGTGACAAGGGAGGCGGTGATGACGATGACAGCAGTAACGGGGAAACCGGTGATGACGATGACTCCGCCACGGTCGATCCTGGTCTCGCCTTCGTAAACCGCACCTACTGCCTGGACTGGGGCTCTGTCACCTTCCAAAGCCCTGCCGGGATCGTTCCGATCCTGGGTGGTTTCGGCGTCAACCTCAGCGACTACCCGCTGCTGCTCAGCTCGACCGCTGTCAGCATCCCAGTGGAAGAGATCCTTATGGTCCTGGCAGCGGCCTCCCTTGGCAGCTGCGATCAGGACACAAGCTTATCTACCTACAATCTCACATCGAGTCAGGCGGGCCACTATGTAGCCCCGCACTTTGAGGTTGGCCCCTCGACCATCCATATCAGCACTGAGTACGGCGACCTCGCCCTGTATGACGCGGTCTTCTCCGGCGACTTCAGCGGAGACGCGACCCAGGTTCGTCATGGCTCGATCAGCGGGCAACTGGACATCAGCGCCTACAGTTCCTTCCTCTGTGGAGGCTCTACAAGCTGGACTTGCTCGCCTTGCCCAGGCGGCAGCGGCACCTGCGTCGACCTGCTCGCCACCGACGCGCTCTGGTCCGATAACAACCAGGGAGCGCTGCTCCAGATCCCCTGAGACTTACCCTGTTCGCCGGCGCTGGCGTCCTCAAAGCCTACGTCGAGCTTCGTCTTCGTCGCAGTGAGACAAGGCAAAGAAGACAAACAAGCAGCGGCGGTAATTGGCTTCCACGAGCACTAGTAACCGAGCAATCGCAGCCAGCAGCCCCGCCGCTCAGGCTATCGAGTTCGTCTCCTATGGAGATCACCGGCTCACCCGTTTCGTCATCCACAGCAGCCTCGCGCGGATCGAGCACGTTGATGATGCCGTCGTCGTCATCGTCGCCCAGACCATCGGGGCCATCTAGGATGCCGTCGCCGTCTGTATCGGGGTTGAGAGGATCCGCCTCGACCTCGACCTCAGTGCCGTCGTCCATGCCGTCCTCATCCGTATCAGGAAGGAGCGGGTTGGTGCCGTAGTCATGCACCTCAGCGCCATCTAAGAGGCCGTCATCGTCGGTGTCGGAGTTGAGAGGATCGGTGCCGTAGTCCACCTCATCGCCATCAATGAGACCGTCATCATCCGAGTCATCATCCAGAGGATCCGTGCCGTACTCATTCACCTCGTCGCCATCGTCCAGCCCGTCGTCGTCACTGTCCGCGTTGTAGGCGTCTGTGCCCCAGACAGCCTCTTCGGCGTTCGTCAGGCCGTCGCCATCCGCGTCCGCATCAGGACCATCACCATCGTCAGGATCCAAGAAGTTCGGCGTGCCGTCTGAGTCGACATCACCTGTCCCCTCGATGGCGTCATCAATGCCATCACCATCGGCGTCGGTATCCGCTGAGTTGAGCAGACCGTCGCCATCGACGTCGCCGCCGCCCTCTTCCTCGTCGGGAATACCGTCATCGTCCGAGTCCAGATCGTAGGCGTCAAGGAAGCCGTCGCCGTCGCTATCAGCGTCGCCCTCATCGACATCGTCGATGCCGTCGCCGTCGGCATCAGTGTCCAGATAGTCCGGGATACCATCGCCATCAAAGTCCCCGGCGCCCTCGGTCTCATCGCTGAGACCGTCACCATCGGAATCATCATCCAGATAATTGGCTATGCCATCGCCGTCTGCATCACCATCGGCGGTACCGTCGCCGTCTGCATCGCCCTCATTCTCTTCGGCCGTTGGGATACCGTCGCCATCGTCATCGCCTTCCAGCGCGTCGATGATGGTGTCGCCATCGCTGTCTGTGGGGTTTGATGTATCGCTGCCTACCTCGGTGCCGTCGTCGATACCGTCGCCGTCGCTGTCTGCATCCTGAGGATCGGTGCCCAAAGACGCCTCGTCGGAGTTACTGAGCCCATCACCGTCGCTATCTCCATCGGGGCCGTCGAAGTCGTCTACATCAAGAAAGTCAGGGATGCCGTCGGAGTCATTGTCGCCGGTGCCGTCGGTAGGATCATCCATGCCATTGCCGTCGGAGTCGTCATCTAAGTAGCTGGGCGTGCCATCGGCATCGGGGTCGCCAGCACCCTCTTCGGCGTCGCTCAGGCCATCGCCGTCGGAGTCGGTGTCCAGGTAGTTAGCGAGACCATCCCCATCGGGATCAAAGGTGCCCTCGTCTGCTGTGTCGATGCCGTCACCGTCATCGTCGCTGTCCAGGGCGTCGATGATCCCGTCGGAGTCCGTGTCGGCCGCAGAGGAAGGATCAGAGCCCACCTCGGTAGCGTCGCCGATGCCGTCACCATCAGAGTCCGCGTCGAGAGAGTCGGTGCCCGCGAGGGCCTCATCGCTGTCGCTCAGTCCGTCATTGTCGTCATCAGTGTCCGTGCAGTCAGGCTCTAGATCGCCGTCTGTATCGTCAAATTCATCGACCAGAGAACCGTCGCAGTCGCTGTCGATGCCATCGCACAGCTCCGCCGCGTTGGGGTAAATCGAGCTGTCGAGTGGAGCGCAGTCCACCGAGTCTCCAAAGCCGTCGCCGTCGTCGTCCGAGTCAATGCAGTTGGGCTCCGAATCACCATCTGTGTTGAGGAACGACTCGACCAGATCCCCGTCACAGTCGCTGTCGATGGCATCACAAAGCTCGGTCGCACCGGGATAGATCGTGTTGTCAAAAGGCGCGCAG
>Ga0163179_10001374_pt1 | contig 17331 bp, 26 predicted proteins | sample AtlANTMetagenome_FD_109643 | JGI IMG/M metagenome (GOLD analysis project Ga0163179, IMG submission 109643) | Marine eukaryotic phytoplankton communities from the Atlantic Ocean - Atlantic ANT 2 Metagenome | ecosystem: Environmental > Aquatic > Marine > Oceanic | place: North Atlantic Ocean... | reverse complement strand
CGGCAGAGTCTTTTGGTTTGCCTGCAACTGCTGACTTTATGTTTGCTTTACAATCAAATGAAGAACTAGAACAACTAGGTCAAATGAAAGTTAAACAATTAAAGAATAGATATAATGATCCTGCTATGTTCAGATCATTTATTGTAGGTGTAGATAGAGCAAAAATGAAACTCTATGATGTTGATAATCAAGCACAAAATATAGTAGATAAAGGAAAGCAAGTTGAAAACAACGAAGTAAATCCATATGATAAGTTTTCAGATTTTAAAGTATGATAAAGAAAACATTATTTTCAATAGATTATTACGAGTATCCTAATTTTTTAAATCAAAAAGAAATAGATAAAATAATTAATAGTATTAATCCAAAAGATTTAGGGGAGTATGATTACTTTACAGGTAGTCATAAAACAACATATGTTACTCTGGCACAAGGCACATATATTTTAGACCTTAATAAAGATATAGAAGAAAAAATTTTGAAAGAACTACCTATAAAGAATCAAAGAATGCAAGACTCTTGGATTAATATACAAGGTGAAGATAGTACATTAAAATATCACAATCATCCTGGTTCAGTTATCTCTGGCATTATAGTTTTAAATGCAGATGAACATAGTAGCAAGTTAGTTTTTAAAAATCCTTTATCTCCAACAAAAGACACTAAAGAAATAACACTTACAACAGGATTAATGTTAATGTGGCCGAGTTTTTTAATGCACGGTTCAGGCGATAGTGTTAATAAAAGTAAAAACAGAGCAGTTTTAAGTTTTAATACTTTTCCAACATCAAAAGGTATGGACACATATTATGGAAACTAATTCAATATTAGTTGTAGGCGCTGGCACAGCAGGTTTAGTTACAGCATTAATATTAAAAACAAAATATCCACAACTTAATATTGATATTGTAAAATCAGATAAGGTAGGAATTATAGGTGTAGGTGAAGGTTCTACTGAACATTGGTCAGATTTTTTAGCATATATTGGTGAGAAGAAAGAGTCATTAATAAAACATTGTGGTGCTACTTTTAAATTTGGTATAAATTTTAAAGATTGGGGAACTCCAGATTATCTTAATACCGTATCATACGAAATGCAAGCAATTAAAAATTCAGGTGACTTTATATATTATCATAAGTTAATTAATGATGGAAATTGTCCTGCTGATAAACATATTAAAAATAGTATGTACCCTGCAAAACTTTTAAAATCAATAGTAACTGCTCAATTTCATTTTGATACTCATAAATTAAATACTTGGTTGCAAGAAAAGTGTATTGAAAGAAACATTACTATTACAGATGACGAAATAGTAGATGTAAAATTACAAGAAGACGGAAGTATAAAAGAAGTTTTAAGTAAAGACAATACTTACAATGCAGATTTCTATATTGATTGTACAGGATTTAAAAAATTGTTAATCAATAAACTAGGTGCTGAGTGGGAATCATATGACAAGTATTTAAAAATGAATTCCGCTATTGTATTTCCAACTGGTGACGAAGACAATTATAATATGTGGACACTAGCAAAAGCAATGAAGTATGGTTGGAGATTTAAAATACCTGTACAAGGTAGACACGGTAATGGATATATTTTTGATGGTAGTTATATAACACCAGAGCAAGCAAAAGAAGAAGTTGAAAAAGAATTAGGATATGAAATAGATGTTAAGAAACATATTAAGTTTGATCCAGGTGCTTTAAAAGATACTTGGATTAAAAATTGTGTTGCAGTTGGTTTAAGTGCTAACTTTATAGAACCTTTAGAGGCATCCTCAATTGGTTCTTCTATTCAATCAGCATATGTTTTAAGTCAAAATATATTAAACTATAATGAACATACTATTAAATGGTATAATAAAAGTATTACAAGTATTAATAATAACATTAGAGATTTTGTAGCATTACATTATATTACTCCTAGAAAAGATTCTAAATTTTGGCAAGACATAAAAGAAATGGATATACCTGATAGTTTAGCAGAGAAATTACATTTATGGAAAACTAGATTACCTGCTGTTGATGATTTAATTAATGATAGTGGATACGTTTTATTTCAACCACAACACTTTGTAGTCTTATTAGAAGGACTAGATATGATTAATAGAGATATTATAAAAGAAAAATATTTAAAATTAGATGAAAAAATAATATCAAAATTAGACTTATTTGAATCTCAACGAAATGCTGAAATTGCTAGTTGGGATTTAATTACTCACAAACAAGCAATAAAGGAAATATACAATGCCTAAAAAACAAAAAGTGAGATTCCATAGAGGTGATAGAAAACCTAGATCAGATAAAGAGTATCCTAAATTATCTTATAAAGTTAAGATGAAAAAAAGAGGTCGTAAATTTGTCTGGCAAGTTATAGAACACCCTACTAAAAATGCTGTTTCGGAATACTTCTTTGAAGAAGACGCACAGAAACTAGCAGACTTTCAAAATAAGAACCGTGTATGGGAAAATAGTGGTGGTATACCAAGATTCCTATGGACTCGTGCTTGACATTCTCTTTATAATAGTATATAAATAGTGGTATGGTAACCGTATCGCCCTATTATAAACAGAAAAATGTTTTAAATCCTTACTACACTTTACAAAAAGCAGTAGATCAAAAGGTAAGCAAATTATTAAAAGATAGAAAAGTAAAAGGTATTACCGAATTACTTTACAAAAATGTTGATAATGGAAGAGGCACACTATTATTAACCACAAATGGCAAATTTATATTTCAAGTCTTTAATAAACAAACAGATTTAAAATATTTTATCACAATAAGAAAATCAGATATTACAGGTCATTATGGTATGAAAGGTCGTAAAGATACGACTGCTTCTTCCAATGTAAACGAAATTCTTTCTGTATTTTTTCTAATCAACAAGTATAGTCCTAACACTTATTCAAACAAACTAGAAAGTGATGTTTCTAAATTTGGTAGAAAAGGTACAGGTGTTTTAAATCCAAGTAGTGGTGGAGTAGATGAAGTATCTTATGAACAACTTGCTGAACTAATAGATAAAGATGAAACTGCTGAAAGAGATATTAAAATAGGATTTAATAATGCTATTGCTATTAATAAAGATATAGGTGGTAAAAAACCTTACAAAGTATATTGGTGTCCTAAAGGTAAACCACCAGGAGTATCAGATAAAAATCCATCAGATGTAGTTGTTGAACTTAAAAAAGGAGACTATCAAGGATACTCAAATAAAATTTCAGAAGGTAAAGATGAAACGCCAAAATTTAATACAAATATGTATGCCTACTTTGGTAAGTTAGAAGATACAAAACAATTAAAAAATGTTTGTACTATGATAGATACTGCTTGGGATCAAGCAGAAAAAAAAATACCTAAAGATAAAAAATTAATATTAGGTGCATTAAAAAATTTTGATATTAGAAAAGAAAAGTATAGTGAAAGTGCTTCAGCAAAAAGTTTTGGTGAACTTGCTACTATATTCAGATCACAAAAATTAGATTTTTATACTGAAGGTTTTTATTATCCTTTTAGAAACAATGTAATAAAAAATCTAGGTAACTTTTTAAAGAAACCAGATAACTTAATGTACTTTTTAAATACAATTTTCTTTTATACTTACGAGGATCCTAGAGTTAAAAGTACACCTTGTCCTTACAAATTATTAATAGGTAAAGAACAAGGACCGAGTATTATGAAAGATGTATCTGCTGATAGTGATTTGAAGAACATATTATCAGTTAAAAAATCTAGTGAATTAAAAAATATTAATTTTGATTATGACAATAAAGGTCAATCTTTTAAATTGTTTTTTAAATACAAGAGTTTTAGTGTTAAAATGCCAGTAACTTGTAGAACTAGAGCAGCAGGTGGTTGGCAAGGCAAGTCTTTGTTTATAACTACATCTGGACTAAAAATAGTATAAATAGTAGTATGATTTGTTTATGGGGAAGTGATGATTATATTAATGGATAAATTGGAGAATAAATGTTTAGTTTTAAAGGTTTCATTACCACAGAAAAGAATACGCACCTAGAACACCTAGAAGACGATATAATAAATCGTGGTTCAAAAGGTGGAGAGAATGCAATAAATTTTTTAAAGTCAGTAAGAAATATGCTGGCTGGTTCTGCTAGCGGACGAGTTAATATGTCTGTTAAATGGGACGGCGCTCCTGCCATAATCTGTGGCACAAATCCTGAGAACGGCAAATTCTTTGTCGGTACAAAATCAGTCTTCAACAAAACACCTAAAATAAATTACACACCTGGCGACATAAGCAGAAATCACTCTGGTCCTGTTGCAATGAAATTAATGGCGTGTTTAAGAGATTTAAAAAGATTAGGCATAAGAGGTGTCTATCAAGGTGATTTGTTATTCACAAAAAGTGATTTGAAAATGGCAAGTATAGATGGTGAAAAGATGATAACTTTTACACCTAACACTATAACATATGCAGTACCAACTTCTTCAAAGTTAGGTAGAAGAATATCCAGAGCAAGAATAGGAATTGTATTTCATACTTTCTATTCAGGTAAAACTATGAATAGTTTATCTGCTGGGTTTGGAACAATACGAGGTACTTCAGGATCAACGGCAGTTTATTTAGCAAGTGCAGGTTATACTGATACATCTGGATCATCTACATTTACTTCTGGAGAATTATCTAGGTTTGATGGACTAATAAGAATGGCACAAGGGTCTTTAATTAAGGCAGGTCCATTATTAAATCAAATGAAATCAAACGATCCCTTATCAGTAGGGTTTAGACTAAAATCATTTTTCAATCATTACATTAGAAACACACAAGGACATATGGGTAAGGTTAAAACTTTACAAGATATGTTTAGAGAATATTATGAACAAATTTTAAGAACAGAAATTAGTGCTAGAAAAACTGAAAAAGGTAAACAAAAATATAAAGAAGCATTAGAAACAAATTTAAAATTTATAGATAGAAATAGAAATGCTTTGTATTTTGCTATTGCTTCACACGTAAGTTTAGGAAATGCAAAGAATTTTTTAATACAAAAATTATCGCAGATACAATCAATAGGACATTTTATTAGAACACCTAATGGTTATAGAGTAACTAATCCAGAAGGATTTGTTGCAGTAGATAAAAAAGCAGGTGCAGTTAAACTGGTAGATAGATTAGAGTTTAGTAGAGCAAACTTTACTATCGCTAAAGATTGGGTAAAAGGATAAAAAAATGAAATCATTAAAACAATTTATAGAAGAAAAAGAAAATAAGAAATTAAACAAACCTTTCAGATTGCCTTCAGGCAATTCAAAAAAGTTTGGTGTTTATGTTAAGAATGGATCAGGCAATGTAGTTAAGGTAACTTTTGGCGATCCTAATATGGAAATTAAAAGAGATAGTGATGAGAGGAGAGCGTCATTTAGAGCAAGACATAATTGTGATAACCCAGGACCTAAATGGAAAGCAAGATACTGGAGTTGTTATCAATGGCGATCAGGAAGTGATGTTGAGGATTAGTGAAAAGTTTTAAAGATTATATATTTGAGGCATTAGGTAGAAAAAGAATCATTATGATTGGTGGACCTGGATCAGGTAAATCTACTTACTCGGAAATTATAACAAAGAAACTTAACATACCACACATATATACAGGTGATATGATGAGAAAGTTAGCAAAGACTAACGATCAAGTAAAAGATTTATTAGCAAAAGGTAAATTTGCACCTACTGATATTGTTATTAATGCTGTATTAGATAGATTAGAAAAACCAGACGCACAAAAAGGTTATATCTTTGACGGTTTTCCTAGAAACATTGAACAGGCAAAAGCAATGGAAGAAAAAGGTATTGAATATGATTATGTTGTTTACCTTGATGTATCGGAAGAAGAAGTAATTAAAAGATTAACTGCTAGAGGTAGAGCAGACGATAAACCAGAGATTATAAAAACTAGATTGAAAGTATTTGAAAAAGAAACAGCACCACTTTTAGATTATTATAAAGACGAGTTAATAAAAATTAAAGCAGAAGGTAATTCTAAAGAAGCAATAGCACAGACTATTATGGATAAAACAAAATGAAGAAAACATTAGATTCAGTAAGACAATATATCAATGAGGGTGTTTATGATCCTGGTATATTTAAAGCATTCTTTTTAGCAGGTGGTCCTGGTTCAGGAAAATCATTTGTAACTGCTAATGCTTTTGCTGGCACAGGTTTAAAACTTGTTAATTCAGATGTTAAGTTTGAAAAAGATTTAAGAAAAGCAGGTATGTCTATGAAAATGCCAGATGAAGAAGCATACTTTAGAGATATGATTAGAAAAGGTGCAAAACAATTTGCTGGAAAACAATTAGATTCTTATCTTAAAGGAAGATTAGGTGTAATTGTTGATAGTACAGGAAGAGATTATGGAGTTATATCTAGTCAAGTTAATATGTTAAAACATATAGGATATGATTGTTATATGGTATTTGTCAATACAAGTTTAGACGTTGCATTGCAAAGAAATAAAAGTAGAGAAAGAAGTATACCAGAATATATTACAAAGAAAAGTTGGCAAAAAGTACAATTAAATATGGGTGCGTTTCAAAGAGTATTTGGTCCTTCTAAAATGTTAATTGTAGATAATAGTAGAGATGAAAAAGAATTAGTTACAAAAACTCTATCTACTGCTTCAAAATTTATTAGAAGTAGAATGAGAACTAAACCAGAAAATCGTACAGCGATGGCGTGGATTAAAAGAGAACTAGAATTAAAGAAAAGAAAATGAGATTTAAAGAATACATAAAAACAATACCAATAAAAGAGGCAGTCATAGACATACCTAGACAAACATATGCTCCAGGTGTATTCTCTAATCCAGAATCTAAAGACCCTAAAATCAAACCTGAAATTATTGGTATGATAATGAAACAATTTACGGAGTTTAAAAAAGAATATGATATATTAGATTATTCTTTAATAGGTTCTATCTTAACTAGAAGATATAGAAATGACGCTGACCTAGACATCAATGTTTTATTTGATGTACCTAAAGAAAAACAAGAAGAAGAAAGATTAAGACTATCACAAAAGTTTTTATCTGCTAAAAATCCTGATAACATACAAGGTAAATTAATACCTGGTACAAAACATCCTATTAACTATTATTTTATTACAGATAAAGAAACTTATGACGATCAAAATAAAAAGGCAGACGCAGTATTTGATATAGGTAAAAATAAATTTATTAAACGACCTGAAGATTTTAAATTTGATCCTTCTGTATATGTTAGAGATTTTGAAAGAAAAGTACAAGAGTTAGATGTAATTAAAGGTGAACTAAAAAGAGATATAATAGATTACAAAGAACTACAAAGTTTAACTCCAAATGATGTTTTAGATTTACAAGATAAGGTTAAAGATAAACTAGAGGAAATAGAATACGATATAGAATTAATAATTAAAGTAGGTGATAAGGTAGACGCTGAAAGAAGAGCAGCGTTTGATAGTGATATGTCGCCTGAAGAAATTAGAAAGTACGGTATTAAGAATAGATTACCTAAAGCAGTTATCTATAAAATGTTAGAGAAGTATCACTACATAACTTTCTATAAAAAATGTAAAAAAATATTAGATGATGGTGTTGTAACTGATAATGAGATAGATAGTTTAAAATCAGAAGCAGTTAGAAGAAGAAAAACAATTGCATTTACTTTTGGTAGATTTAATCCACCTACATCTGGACACGAAAAACTAATTAAGAAAGTTGCAAGTGTTAGAGCAGATACATTTAAAATATTTTTAAGTAGAAGTAATGATCCTAGAAAGAATCCATTATCTCCTAGAACAAAATTAGCACATATGAAATTTATGTTTCCTAAGTATAGTAGAAACATTGAAATCAATTCAACAAATATGGTTTTAGATATTGCAAGTAAACTATACAGACAAGGATATACTGAAATTTTTATGGTAGTTGGTTCAGATAGAGTAAGAGAATTTGAAACAATACTAAACAAATATAATGATGTTAAAAGTAGGCACGGACATTATAATTTTGATAACATAAATGTGTTATCAGCAGGCGAAAGAGATCCAGACGCAGAAGGTGTATCAGGTATGTCAGCAAGTAAGATGAGGGATGCCGCTAGTAAAGATGATTACGATACATTTAAAAAAGGTGTACCTACAGGATACAGAAACGCAGATGATTTATTTAAAGATGTAAGAAAAGGAATGAGATTAGTAGCAAGTATGGAATACGATACTAACTACAAGTCAATTAAATCTTTACAAGAGTTTGAACAGAATCAAATAAGAGACCTTTATATAAGAGAAATGATTTTTAATATAGGGGATAAAGTTAATCACATAAAAGAAAATATAAATGGAAAAGTGATTAGAAAAGGTACAAATTATATTGTACTAGAAGACAACAACAATAATTTACACAAGGCGTGGATATGGGATTGTTTACCTATATCTGCCGATAGAGAGGCACAAGTGAGAGAATACAATTTAGACATAGATTATGGTTTTGAAGCCGTATCAGAAAAAAGAGAAGAAGAATCTGATAAAGTAAAAGAATCATACGATATTGGGCACGATTATGCTCAACATACAATAAAAGTAACCCCAGGACAAGACGGATATGACCCAAATTATGAGGGTGGATCATATAAACCAGCAGTAGATAATACTTCTGGAGAAAAAGTAGTAGAAAGACCAATAAGTACAGACATTTCTGTAAAAGATATAAATGATTGGTCAACTACAAGTGAAACAATAGATAAATATAAGGAAAGATACAAGGAAGAATGGCAGAAAAAGTTATCTGAAGTCGTATCTAAAATGATAAAGAATTTATAATGGATAAAGAACTTGATAAGTTTTTAGATGATCTAGCAAACAACACACCAAACTCCGAGCAGTTTGATAAAGAAGAAAAAGAAGATGAAAAGAACATTAAAAGAAGTAAGAGAAAATTTATTAGAAGCGACAGAAGCGTCTAAAACTAATTTACAATATATTAGAGCAAAGACAGCAAAGAACGATCACTTTGAAAGTAGAAGATATATTGCTGCTGAAATTTTAAGAGATAAAAAATTAGCAGACGCATATTCAGGTTTAGAAGCAGTACATAATAATTATGCTAGAGTTATTGGAAACGATGCTATTACTATCAGACAAAGACTTGAAAAAATGATGATGACAGATTTAAAAAGAAAAGTAAAAAATTGGGACGAAATCTATTCGGCACTATAAGGAAGAACTATGAAACATATTAGAACATTAATGGATGAAGTTGCACAATTCAACTTTGAAATAGATGAAGGCAGAATGAAAGATATATTTACTGCTGACCAAGAAGGTAAATCTGCTAAAGAAATTGCAAAGGCATTAAAATTACCTTTAGAAACGGTTAAGAAAATTTTAGGTGAAGAAGTTGAACTACAAGAATTTTCAAGGTCACAATTAGATACTTTATCAAAACAATATTCAGACCTAAAAGGTAAAACAATTTCAATAGATCAGGCAAACAAATTAAGAAAAATATTTGATAGAATACCTGACGCATTTTTAAATGATTTAAGAAAGAAACATATACCTTTCTTATCTGGTTTAGCATTATCTCGTATGGTAAAAAAAGGTATGCCTGTAAGAGAATCATTTAAAGTACAGATTACAAAAAAAGATGGCGGAAAAGTAATACACGGAAAATATAAAACTTCACAAGAGGCAGAAAAATTTATTAAGTGGTACAAAACTGGTGATATGAAAGGTACTAAAGATGTTAAAGTAGTTAAAGAAGAAGAAAATATTTCTGAAAGAGGTGGTGCTAATACATCATCAAAACAAGGTAGTTTTGCTAAGAGTAGAAAACCAAAATATAGATTTGGATATAGAGTTGCAGAAAAAGATCCTGCAAAAGGAAAAGAACTTGAAGAAAAGAAATCGGCATTTAGACTATCTTATGATGATAGATATGGCAAACACGCTGGTTTTGAAGACGCAGAAACTTTAGCAGACTTACAAAATAAGGCAGCTAATTTAAGAAAAAAAGGTTTTAAAATAAACAAAATGGGTAGAAATACATCACCTGTTAACGAAATAAGAATAAGACCAAAAAGTGTAGTAGAGTCAGACCCTATTCAATACGGTCCTGATAAAGTTGCTAAGGCAATGAAAATTGCTGTAAAGAGTGATGGAATGTATAGTAAGGCAGTAAGAGAAATAGAAAAGATTGCTAAAAATTTATCTAAAGTATCTACTATTGCAAGAGCATTAAAAACTGCTAATGAAACTTATATACATCCAGGTAAGGCAACCTTTGAAAGAATATATAGAGAGGTTTCAGACAAACTAAAACTAAAAGTTTTAGATAGAAAAATTAAAAGAGCAAAAGATAAATTTCATAAAGGATTAAGGAGACCATAATGGGAGAAAAATATTTAAAAACTAAAGAAGGTAGTATTGAAGATACGGTAAAAAACTTACAGAATAAAGTTTTAGAATCTGACTACCAAGATAACTTTAAAAAACAATTAGAAATGGCAGGCAAACCTATAGGTCATATGACTGGTGCTGAGAAGAAAGAATTTTACGCAAAAGTTGATGAGGCGTGTTGGAAAGGATACAAAAAGGTTGGTATGAAAGACAAAGGTGGAAGACAAGTACCTAATTGTGTGCCAGATAAAGATGGCAAAATTCCAAAAGAAAAGAAACAAGAAGAAAAAGAAGTGAAAGAAAATTTAGAAGAAGCAAGATGGTTGGTATCAGGTACTATGGGTTATAAAGGTATCGGTGGTGCTGATGGTTTTGAAGTAGTTGTTAATGCAAATAGTGAAAAGGATGCTGAAGATAAGGCAATGAAAGAATTAGACAAGGCAAGAGCAAAAAGACAAATCGGACCAGGTGGTGGCGGAAGTTTAGAAGATGTTGAAATAGAAGGTGCAGAAAAAACAACTGCTCGTATATCTAAACCATATGGTTTTAGATTATCACATTTTGATCCATCAATGAAAAAAGAAGAAGTTAAAGAAGGATTTTTTAATACAAAAACTTTTGCACAAATGGCAGAAGATATTAAAAAGAAAAAATCTGAAGTAGAACCTAATTCAACACCTGCTAAAGAAACACCTAAAGACGCAGACGCATTAGAAAAACAATTAGTAGTTGCTCAAGGTCAAATCAATTTATTAAAACAAAAGATTGAAAACGAAAAAAACAAAGTTGTGAAACCAGAACCTAATAAAGAAACAGGTGAGGTTCCATTAACTATTGGTGTTGCTCATAAACTTCTTAAAGATAAAGAAGAAAAGAAAAAACAAGAAGTAAAAGAAACTCATATGGGTCAAACAGCAAAAGCAAATAGACATCAAAAAAGTGCTGGTGGAGAAAAAGAAATAATTAAAACACCAAAGAATGAATGGAAAACTTTTGCAATGATGGCTGCTGAAATCAAAGAAGGTAAAGGTCCTAAAAACTCACCTGACGGAGAGTCTAATAAAAAGAAAGAACAAGAAGCAGACACAGACACTAGAGATTCAAAGAAAAAAACAATGACAGGTCAAGTTGCAACTTCACCTGAAATGAATCCAAGAGTAGATTACAAATACTAAAACTATGAAACCTCGTATCTATTGTGATATGGATGGTGTTCTTTGTGATTTTAAAACTGCTGCTGAAAAGGTAACTGGTATGCCTATATCTAAATGGCAGTATGCTAGTAAGTCTGAAAAGTGGCAACCAATCAAAGACACCCCAAAATTTTGGCACACCTTACCTTGGCAGGCAGGTGGAAGACAACTATGGTCTTACATATCAAAGTTTCAACCTCACATATTATCAGCATATGTAGAACAAACTTTTGATCCTAATTGTATACCTGGAAAATCACATTGGGCAAGAACTAAATTAGGTCTTTCTGCTGGTAGAGTCAATCTAGTTAAGAGATCACAGAAACAACTATACGCAAAATCAGGTGGACAACCTGCAATATTAATAGACGATTACCCTAAAAACACTAATCAATTCACTGCTAGAGGTGGAATTGGTATACATCATACATCTTACGCAAACACTATTAGACAACTCAAAAAACTAGGTTTCTAGTATCTTTCCTTATAAATAGTATCATATACTAACAAATTGAGTACCTTAACAATTTAACAAGGGAGAGAATACTATGTCAAGTTGGACAACAGCATCATCAGCAGGTGGAGCGCCATTATGGGCGGCTACTATGTTGAACGTAGCGCCTTCAAGCGCTAATAGAACTTCGTTGTACGAAAATGCTTCTGCAGGCACATTTATAAGTGGCGCTACGCACGGATTATTTAACTACAATGCTTCTGAAACGCAATCTGGAAAGGTTGCTCATTCAGGATGGGTTCTAAAAACGACTGGTTCAGGTGGCAGAGCAAATAGAGTACAATATACTACTTTAGTTTGCCTAACATCTAACGCATAATAAAATAATTATAGGGGCGCTTTGGCGCCCTTATATATACTATATGAACAAAGTGGTCTAGGTGTATGCCTAGAATAGCATTCCCCATAAGGGGTTAATAGGAGAATAAAAATGGCAGATAAGAAAATAACGGCGTTGACCGATCTCGGTGACGCATTGGCAAGTGTGGATTTGTTCCACATAATAGATAATCCATCAGGAACACCAATCAATAAAAAAGTTACAGCAGAAGATGTATTTAATAATATACCTTCTTACTTAGGATTAAAAGATACACACCAAACAATATTAGGTGACGGATCTTCATCTTTAGAAGTTGAGGTTACATCTTCAACAACTATGGTAAACGCTTCATCAGGCGCTTGTCCTTGTACTTTAGCAGATGGTACAGATGGTCAAATCAAAATCATAATTAACAACTCTACATCTGGTGTCAATCCAGTTACTATAACACCTACAAATATCAATGCAGGTGCTGGTACAAAAGTTAACATTGACGCTCCAGGTAGAAGTGCAATTATGATGTTTAAAGATAGTAAGTGGAATGTAGTTGGCGGTAATGGCCAAGTAGTAAGTTAATAATAGGAGTATTAAATTATGTCAATTAATGAAAAGTTTTTGCAAGAAGAATTAGCAGTATTGCAAGCTGATTTTGAAAAAACTAAAAAAGGTATAGAAACTATGGAAGGTGAAGTTATGAAACAAAGAAATAACTTAAACGCAATCTATGGTGCTGTACAACAAACTGAAAAACTTTTAAAGTTAAGTAGGGGAGAAACAGATGGTAAAAAAGTTTAAACAACATATCAAAGAAGAAGAATTAAAAGACTTTGAGGAAGATGTTTTAGGCGATACTCAATCTAAAGAGGTTGAGGATAAAAAAGAAGTTAAAAAAGAAGTAGAGGAAAATAAATGAAAACTTTTAAACAACACGTAAACGAACATTCAGGTTCGGATAAAAGTGCCGCTGCTGTTGGATCACAAACTACAAATTCAGTAGAAGATTCATCAATAGGTGTACATAATATTGCTGACGCTGATGTTTTAAAAAGAGTTAACGCATTTGTTGGTTCTATTGCCGAAAGGGAATATATGAAACCTCAATTTGCAGTTGACGAATTAAGAGAAAAGTTACAAAGAATAGGTCTTACGGTATCACCTTGTGATATTCAAGGAGATTCTGGTAAAGTTTCTTGTGAAGTGACTCAATTCGGAGGAAGATTTGGTAAAGATACCGATGGTTCTGATATAAATGATGATGGTATATCTCATAGAAAAGAAGGTGGATTAAAGATGGAAGTATCTTATGAAACTTTACAAAACGGAACATCAAAAGTCTACGCTAAATTAGTGTAGTAATGTTCAAAGAGATAACCAAAGATAATTGGATGCTGTATGCACAGCAGAATTATGATAATCCTACACTTGAAAAAGATAAGGAATTATATGATGACATTAAAAGATTCAAATATCTTAAAAGGTTATTTCGTAGATATAAGTTAATAGGTGAAATAAAAGTAAGACTAATTGTAAATCACATTATAGTTTTACAAAATGTTTTTGGAGTAGAGGCGGCTTGTGTATTACTTTTATACAAAATAGATAAACAATACTGGCCAATTTTAAAAACGGTTTTACAACACTTAAATTATCTATATCCACACGAACTTAATGAGATTGAAGTAGATGAAAACATTAAGAAACTATTAGAGGAAATGTAATGGCAAATAGACCAGTAGATTTACTGATTGCATATAGAGTTATTAAAATGCTAGTAACACCTTTTGAAAAACAACCTGCTTTTAAGTATGGTATCATTGATAAAGATGGTAAGGTACTTCAAAAGTATAGACAGATTAAAGGAACAGAAGCAAAGCGTTCCTATACGGTACTACATAGGTTTGTTTTTAATTTAAAAAGAATACTTGCTAAGGTAGGTATTAAAGGTAAGTTAGGATCATTTGCTGTTGCTGCTGCTTTATTATTAAAAGAGAATAAAGAATATTCAAAACACAAAGATGTAATAGAGTCAACTATTATTACATATTTAAAAGACAACAATCTCTATGAAGATATATTAAATGAAAGCAGAGAGATACCAGAGTTTTATACAGACGATCAAATTGTTTGTAATTGGTTTGGTGTTGATGTATATGAAAAAGATGGAGAATTAAAATCGGAGTTTGACTATGCCAAAACATTATAAAGAAATGATGGATGAAATCATCAATAAGATTGATGAAGACGCACCAGCAAATGCTGTTGGTGATGGTGGTAATGTTGCATTGCCTCCTAAACACGAACCAGGTGTTAGAAAAGATAAAAAAGATCCGTTGATGTTTGCTAAACCTATCAAAAGAAAAATCAAAGAGAGTGATGACAATAACAATGTAGTATTAAGAGGTGTTATTGAAAAGATAGAAAATATTGAACACGCAATAGATGAAAAACATTTTGGTAAAACAGAATTAAAAGTAGAAGAAGAAAAAGAATACAAAACATTTAAGGACAAATACAATGGTTAAATCTTTAAAAGAATATCTAGGTATATCAACTATTAAAGTTGGTGGATTAGATAGTTTACAACCGATGGCAGCATTGAGTAGAAAAGGTACTGATACATCACCTAAAGGACAAGGTGGTAAAAGTGCTAGACGAGTAGGTTTGTCAGCAGGTGTTGGTGATTCAGTTAGCACTTCACTAGAACCAACTACAATGAGACCATTAGATTCTATTGGAACGGTAAATTTAAAGGCGAGTAAAAAAAAGAAATGAGATAATTGATGTGGCCAAAGTATATTATTGAAGACAATTTTTTATATCATAGACATTTACATACGATAGGAAATATAGAGTTTAATACAAAATTTGATGAGTGGGATATCTATAAACACAAGATTTACAAAGACGGTAAAATAGAAATAGGTTTTCAATCATCATCTTGCAAAGAAGGTATATCTCCTTTAAGTGAAGATCAAATAAAAGAGATACACAATTCATACCACGATAAAATGTGGCAATGGTTAACAGAATTAGCGCCAGATAAACTACAACATTATCAATATACAGAATTAAATGTTGTAAATAATGGAAGAGATTATGTCTTTCCTATTCATAGTGATAGTAGAGATAAGTTATTAAGTGTAGTGATTTATATTGCACCTGAAAAAAACGAAGGTACTTGGTTGTATGAGGATAAGTCAGGTAAAAATCCTTATCAAGTTGATTGGAAACCGAACCGTGCTTTTGCTTTTAGTAGAACCGATCATACCTGGCATAGTTATAAAGCAGATGGCATACGAAATAGATTAGCATTAGTTTATAACTTGCGATCAAATAAGTATTGGAAAAAATAATGTTTAGAATATTTGGATTACTATGTATAATGTCAATGGGCGAAGTAGATTGTACTACCCATTATAGAACTGATTTACAAATTTATAATACACGTGAGCAATGTGAAAAAGCAATGCCACCTATTATGGAAGAAACATTAGGTGCATTTAAAACTTTAGGAATGACATATCAAAGTTTTCAAATGGGTTGCGAAGAAATAACTGACGAACAATATAAACAATGGCAATTAGATAAGATGAATAGTACAGATGATGAAGTTTGATGAAACAGGTAGTGTAAGTTATCATAATAAAGAAGTAAAATTTTATACACCTACTAAAAAAACAGCAGGTAGAGTTAAGAAAATTTTTAAAAAAGAACCTATTACGATAACTTGGATGGACAATATGCAATCAGGAGATGTTGTAATTGACATAGGGGCAAATGTAGGTATGTATTCTCTTATGAGTGCTGTAAGTAGAAATGCTAAAGTATATGCGTTTGAACCAGAGGCAAGTAATTATAATTTGTTATGTCAGAATATAAGATTAAATAATATGGGTGATAGAATTACTGCTTATTGTGCTGGTAATTTAGACTTTGACGGATTTTCTGTATTGAATATAGCAAACAATAGAGATGTAGGACCAGGTGGTTCTTGTCATACCGTTGATGAAGAAAAGAATTTTGATTTAAGTCGTATGAGTGTTGCATTTAAACAAGGTATTAATACGGTTATGTTAGATACCTTTTGTAAACAAATGAACATAATACCAGATCATATTAAGATGGATGTTGATGGTTTAGAACATAGAGTTATCAACGGTGGGTTAGAAACCATACAAAAAGCAAGAACGGTTATAATAGAATTGAATACGAACTTAAAAGAACACAATGATTCTATATCAAAAATGAAATCATTGGGTTTTAAACTAGACGAAACACAAGTAAAAGACGCATTACGGAAAGGTGGAACCTTCTTAAATGTAGGGGAACACCTATTCTATAAATAATAGAGGAAGAAATATATGGAACTAATAATAAGTTTAGCAATGAAATTTTGGATGTGGACTATATTAATTATAGTTGTTATACTAGGATCACTTATCAATCTACTTGATAAAAAGAAACCTAGATGTTATACATTTACATCTAAAAAAATGCCAGTATTAAGACCTATACCTATCAAAACAAAAGGTAAAGGTTTCTGGAAAGGTATACTTCTCTGGTTACTCGGTGTCAGACATTGGGAACTTGCTGAAGATTACAATTATAAATTAAACGATAAAGAATTTGTCATACCTGCTGGGTTTACATTTGACGGTGCAAGCATACCTAAATTTTTGCATCCGTTTTTTTCACCAGTAGGAGTGTTATTAATGGGAGGACTTGTACACGATTATGCGTATAAGTATCAAACCCTATTAATGAAAAATAAGAAAGAAACCCTAGGTGTTATATCTCAAAAAAGATCAGACGAAATCTTTAGAGATATTAATATCAATGTTAATGGTTTCTATCTTATGAACTACCTCGCATATTGGTCATTAAGAATAGGTGGCTTCGTTGCGT
>Ga0163179_10001373_pt1 | contig 17332 bp, 22 predicted proteins | sample AtlANTMetagenome_FD_109643 | JGI IMG/M metagenome (GOLD analysis project Ga0163179, IMG submission 109643) | Marine eukaryotic phytoplankton communities from the Atlantic Ocean - Atlantic ANT 2 Metagenome | ecosystem: Environmental > Aquatic > Marine > Oceanic | place: North Atlantic Ocean... | reverse complement strand
TTAAGGTGACGAGACACAGGTGGTGCTGCTGCGAAAGCAGAATCGACTTACCAGTCGGGTCTCAGGCAAGGACGTAAAATTTACTACTGTAGTAATGCCCGTTCTTTGTTGGTAATACAGAAATCCAACCTCCCACCCTAAATATTGTTGAACATGGTAAATATATGAGAAAACAATTAATTAACGCATTATTAGCACATGCTCAAGGTGATATTGCTAAACATAGAGCAAACGTAGAGGTGTATTTAACTAATCCTGTAGGTATTGGTGAACATAGTGATGTAGTTTCTGCTATAGAAGAAGAGATCAACATGATTGCTAAATATCAGGATCAAATTGATGTTATAAATACTTACTTCAGAAGTAAAGAAAAAGTACAACCACTTAATGAAGGATCTACAGGCAGCGAAGAAGATAATTAAACTTGCAAAAAAACATCCAGACTGGTATACTAAACAAGATGTATATTATGCTAAGATGAAGAAGAAAGAATTAAAGAATGAGAAAAATGATGACTAAAAAATCTCTTAAAAAAATTGACAAGAAAGGTCGTGAAGAGACTTGGGAGTGGGAAGAATCTCCTGAGGCTACAAAAGCAATTGAAAGACTGCATGAAACTATTCGAGAGAATAATAAGAATGTCAAGTAATTTGCCACAAGATTATAAAGAAATGCTTCTAGACATGGTAGAAGATATAGATGGTAATATAGAATTTACCTCAACATTAAACTCTGTAGGTAGATCTAGTGAGAAAATCGTGATCGAATACGATATAAAAACTAAATAATATACTGTCTCCCAAGAAAATGAAGAAAATTAAAGCAGGAATTAAATCAGGATTTGTCAAAGTAGTTGAACTAGATAAAAGACTGATAAAGAAACTGCAAGACAAGTTCGGATGGACTGATTATCAGGTTGTTTGTCTTTCGTTTGCAAAAGGTATTATTATTGGAGCAATCCTACTCTAACCGTGTATAAATAGACTTGTAGCAAAACGTATGATTATTCGTGGCAACTAAGAAGATATCGCAGTTAGAAACAATATCAGACTCCAACTTATCGGGTGAAGCAATTTTACCTGTTGTTGTATCTGACCCGTTGATTCCTAACCGAAAAGCAAAAATTAACCAACTATTTAAAGGTGTATCGGCAGGTACAAAAGCTGCTCCTGGTATAGCTTTTGACTTGGATCGAGATTCTGGATTCTACCAGAATGCTTATGACCAAATAGGGGTTGCTTTTGGTGATGGTGGATTATATTGTACACGTATCGATAATGGTAATAGTAGTACATCTTTGTATGTAACTGCTGTTGATGATGTTGCTAATAATTCTGATATAGTTTTTGCTCCTAAAGGAACTGGTGCTGTTAAGGTAACAGGTCAATTTGTTATAAACGATGGATCTTTTGTTTTAGAAGATGCACAAGGTCCGAAAGCAAGATTTGAAGTTGGTGGTGTTGGTACGGGAACTGCTACACGTATCTTCTCTATGCCACAAATTACTGCTGGTAATGGTACAACCATAGTAGGTAGTGATACACAACAAACATTAACAAATAAGACTATTCTTATTGATGAAGATAATCTTGTTATAGTAGATGGTACTGAAGAAGCAAATTTCCAGATTAACTGGGCAATTACTTCAGGTACTCGTCGTTCTTACTTTCTACCTGATGGTGGTACAGTAACAACAACTCAAGAACCTACTGCTACATCTTCTACATTACTTGATACTAAAGCAGAACAAATTTCTCTTAATAAGACATTTGTTAACTTAAGACTTGCAAAGAATGCTGACCTAGCAACAAATTATGCTCAGTGGAATACTGATGCGTTAGATGCTAACAGAACTCTTACTGTTCCTAATTTAAGTGGAACAATTACTTTAACTGATGCTACTCAAGTATTGAAGAACAAAAGTGTTGAAGGTCTTGTTCTACAAGATTCTACTGACATCACTAAAAAAATTAATTTTGATGTAAGTAATGTTAACACATTATCAAATCAAACTTTTCAAACCCCACCAACATCTACCCTAAATAATGCTAGTGGTAATAATGTGTTTGTCACGGAGACAGCATCACAAGAGTTAAACAATAAAACTCTTTATTCACCAACAATCAAATTTACGGGTAATAATGTAGGATCTATAGTTCTTTCAGCAGAAGGAACCTCAGCACCTAGAACAATTAAATTCCCTGATGCTGATGCAACTCTACTATCTACTCAAAACGTCACATTAGATGATGTTACATTTGGTGCTGGTATCGGAGCAAACAATTTAACGGGACAAACCCGACTTCAACAATTCTTTTACGCAGGATTCTAATTAATAGCTATGGCAGATCAAGGACTTTTAGCACAAGCGAAACCAGCAGGTACGACAAATACAGTCCTGTACGCTGCACCTATTGACGCTTCCGCAAGTGCCGTATTAACCGTTACGAACGACGGAACAGGAGCAGCATATGATGTTGCAATCAAAGATTTTGACCAAAAATTAGTCGTAGACGGTGCGGCTAATGCTTACAAATTACATAAAGGTGATGTAGTTTCTGGATACAGATTTAATTTAGGAACGTCATTCGCATTATCTGCAGGATTAACTGCAGGATCGACTCTTACTTCTGGCGATGGAGAAAAAACTGCCAAGTTTGAGTCTTTTTATGTACCTACTTTTACTGAAGTAGATGTAAAAGATGTATTAATCCGTCAGGTTACATTAGAATCAGTAACTGGTACCTTTGCTGTTGGACAAACAGTTGTAAAAGGTAGTGGTGGTAATACTGCAACATGTACAATTTACGCAGTAAATACTGATGGTGGTAATAATATAATATTAGTTGGACCTACAGTACTTGCAGGATCTGGAGCAGAAATTGTTGCTGGTGATGCACTAACTGGATCTGGTGGTGCAACAGGTACTATTTCATCTGGTGGTGTTGGTACTGGTGTACAAGAATTTGTATTCTCAGTTGATGGTGGTACAACATACGATCAATATTTGGGTACAGCATTTACACAATTTGCTGATAGAGCATATCGTTTTGATGTATCTGACGGATCTATGAGTGGTAGAGACTTTAGTCTTTCACTTACAATTAATGGTGAGTGGGGACCAGATGGTACTGCTGGTAACTCTGATGATGGATCAGAATATACTACTGGTAAAACAACTAATGGTACTGCTGGATCTGCTGGTGCTTATGTTCAATACGACTTTTCAGCAAATACAGGTTTAGCAAATAATACCAACATATATTTTTATGATGGTGGTACTGGTACTGCTGGTAATAGTGCTTATGGTGGTGCTGATCGTTATATATCAATTTCTACTGCATATACTTACGACGGACTTTATGTATATGATAAAGTAGGTACTTGGGTAAGTGGATCAGATAGTTTTACTTTTAGTGGATCAACTTATACTGTAGCGACTCAGACTGCTGGTCCTTATGGTTATGTTCGCAGTTATAGTGGTAATACATTATATGTTGTTAAAGGTACTGGATCGGCAGATTTTGCTGGATCTGATACTTTTCAAGATGCACCAAAATTGAGTACTGCTACTCGTAGTACTGTAACTGTAAGTTCAGTTGGAGTTGCTACAACTGCCTTAGAAGATAATTATCTTGTTAAAGATGTGGCTAATGGTAATAACGAAATTGATAAAATTACATCAATTGTTGTTGGTCCTGGACAAAGGGTAGTTGTAGAGAGTGCTACTCAAAACAATACATTTAGTTTGATTGGTTTTGAAGATGCTTCTACAGCATTTCCAGTCAGAGTATTTGCTCCTGCTGCTGGCGACGGTGGTGGCGGTGGTGCTGGTGGTGGAGAATAAGACACCCCATAAATAACAATATAGGAATAGCGTTTAAGTAATGTCACTAACTAGGCTAAAGAATATTATTACGTCCCGTACGGGACGTATTATCTACGTAAACCCTGATGATTTCGATGCTTCTGATGCAATTGATAACAGGGGTAACTCGGCATTACGTCCGTTTAAGAGTTTGCAACGTGCTTTCCTTGAGGTGGCACGATTCTCATATAGAGTTGGTTTAAGTAATGATGAATTTGATGCTTTCAGCATCATGTTATATCCTGCTGAATATCAGATAGATAATAGACCTGGTGATGTATTATATACAAACGTTGCTCCTATTGACGCTAATTCCAATCTTGATTTAACTTCTCCTAATAATGTATTATATAAGTTTAACTCAACCGAAGGAGGAGTTATCGTTCCCAGAGGTTGTTCTGTCGTTGGTACAGACCTTAGAAGAACTAAAATAATTCCTAAGTATGTTCCTTATCCAACAACATTCCCTGCTAAAGGTATTAACACAGAAGATCAAGTTCCACCACGTACAGCAATCTTTAAAGTAACTGGTGGTACTTACTTCTGGCAATTCTCATTCTTTGATGGTGCAGAAGAAGGTGTATATTTCAAACCTGATAGTGTAGAAACATTAGCACCTAAGTTCTCTCATCATAGACTTACATGTTTTGAGTTTGCTGATGGTTTGAATTCATTATCATCTCTTATTTCTGGTGGAACTGTACCTAACGCAGATTATTCTGCTGTTCCTAATATACTTGAAAGAACTGACTTAGACATATACTATCAGAAAGTATCTAAAGCATTCGCAACTATTCCTGATACATCTGGTGATCCTTCAACTGACCAAATACAGGCAAGAGTAGAAGAAAATAGAATTGTTGGTCCTATTAGTGATGAATATAGGATTCTACAGATAACAAGAAACGGACAGACTGCTACTGCTGTTACTGTTGATGAATTTGATAACCCAAGAGATCATGGATTCTCTGTTGGTGTTAATATTAACGTATCTGGTGTTACTGGATCAACTGGTCCTCAGTCTGATTTAGATGCTACCATTTACAACGGATCATTTACTGTAACATCTGCATCTGGTAACGTATTTACTTACCAAATGTCATCTGAACCTACAGGTAATGCCGTTGGTTCAAATATAACTGTTAAGACAGAGATTGATACTGTTGACTCTGCATCACCTTATGCCTTCAACCTATCACTAAGAAGTGTATGGGGTATGAACGGTATGCATGCTGATGGTGCGAAATCAACTGGTTTCAAATCTATGGTTGTTGCTCAGTTTACTGGACTATCACTACAGAAAGATGATAGAGCATTTGTAAGATACAATCAATCAACTGGTAGTTATGATGTGGCAACTGCTGGAGATGGTGCTCACCTAGATGGTTTTGCTGAATATCGTAAGACTTGGGGGCATAGACATATATTAGCATCTAATGATGCGTTTATTCAGGCAGTTTCTGTGTTCGCTGTTGGATTCCAAGGACACTTTACAGCACTTAATGGTGCTGACATGTCTATTACTAACAGTAATAGTAACTTTGGTAGTATTGCACTTAGATCTGCTGGATTTAAGAAGAAGTCATTCTCTAAAGATAAATCAGGTGTTATAACACATATTATTCCACCTAAAGCACTTAATGTTATTTCAACAACTGCTACTGGTGCTACTGGTGCAGCAGCAATTACTTTAACTAACGACGGGTCAGTTAACGGGGTCATCCAAGGTATGACTGTTACTGGAACTGGTATAGCAACTGGAGCTACAGTTGGTAACGTTAATACAAATACAAGAGTTATAACTTTATCTGCTAATAATACTGCTACTGTTAACGGTAATGTTATCTTTGGTGAAGAAACATCTGTTAACTGGGTTAACATAGATATTCCAAGAACTAAAACAATTAACGCTGCATTAGCAGGTCAGGGTGGTACTCCTGGAACAAGATTGTACCTTTATGGATATACAGTTCAGACATCACCACCAACAACTAGAGTGCAGGGTTATACAATCGGTGCTAGACAAGATGGTACTGGTGCAAGTGCAGTAGCAGATAAAATTAACTGTCTACTTGTTGCTCAAGGAGCATCTGAAGCAACTGTACAATCTGCATCTATCTCACCATATGGACCTAGTGTATCAGGTATAGATGCTGGTGTTGCTGGATCTCCATTACAGTTTGATGCTTCAACATATACAATTAACGGTATTGCTGATACTGTAGGTGGTTGGTATCTATCGGTAAGTTCTACTAATAACGCAATTTATACAACACTTTCAACTAATACTACTTACAATACAGTTAACTTTACACCAACTACATTCCTTAAGAGAATTCCTGACCCAAGAGATTTGGATGACAGAACTTATCGTGTAAGATTTGTAATTGATAAGGATAAAACTAATCCATTACCAAGAGATCCTATCTCTGGTTATGTAATGCAACCTTTGAATAGTGATACTACATCATATGGATTATCCAAATGTTTCTACATTTATAATATTGAACTTGTTCAAGCATTCGAGAGAGGTGTTAACGATGGAATATTCTACCTTACACTCCTTTGTGCGTCTATTGCTCCAACAACTTCAAACTTTAATGACAGAAAGTTCTCTCAAAACGTCAACGAAGTTTATCCAACCTTTGACAGAGACAACCCTGTTGCTGACCCTGTTGCTTCTGTCTCAGTTGCCGACAACCAAACTATTGGATTAGTTAACTCAACTGATGGTGCTACACCAACTCCTAACTTAGATCCTAAGAGATCAATTACTAAGGAAGCAACTGAATTCTTACTAACTGATACTGGATGGACACAACCAGGTACTACACCTAACTATGATTCTGTTAACGCAAGATTATCTAATATAGAATTAACTGCACGTGCAGGTGATGAGGAAGCAAGAAAGATTAACGTCAGAGAAAATAATGATGGTACTGTCGCTCCTATTAATGTAGAGTTTAGACGACACTCAATTCTAAGATCAGGTAATCATACGTTTGAGTATCTCGGTTTTGGTCCAGGTAACTACTCAACTGCTTTCCCTCAAACACAGGTTGAAACTCTATCACAAAACCAGATTAAGTTCTCTCAGTCTATTAAGGAAGAAGCAGGTGTTGCTTTCTACTCTGGTCTTAACTCTAATGGTGATCTGTTTATTGGTAACCAGGTTATTAACCCAGTTACAGGTCAGATTACAAACGAAGATATTGCACAGTTAAATGTTATTGGTGAAGAGAACACGACTATTGAGACCTTCTCAGAGTTGGTATTGACTGATAAACTAACAGTTATTGGTGGAGCATCTAACCAGTTAGAATCTATATTCGCTGGTCCTGTTACATTCCAAGGTTTAGTTACTTCCACTAATAATATACAAGCGAAGAAAATATCTTACTATAACCAAGATGGTACTGTTATTAAGCAGACTCTACTAGCACCAGAAAATGCAAGTGGACTACCTGATTTCTCTAATATTACAGGTTATGATACACCTGCTGATGGAGATTTAGTTTATAACATTAACTGGTCACCAGGTAAATCATTAGGTTGGATATATTATGGTCAAGTGTGGAAAGAGTTTGGTTTAACTGATACAGGACAAATTGATATTGAAACCTTTACTGGTAAACAACATATTGGTATTGGTGTTGCACCTAGTTCTACATATCGAATTAATGTCGATGGTTCTGTAAGAATTGATGGTGACTTAGTTGTTACTGGTAGAGGTGGTGTTTCATCTGATAAGTATATTACTAAAACATATACTGGTGATGGATCAACATTAACATTCGCAGTTACTACATATGCAGGTGGCATACAACATACTGACGATTCATTATTAGTATCACTTAATGGTGTTGTACAAATTGCAGGTACAAACTATACAGTTGATACTAACGGTGCAAACGTTGTATTCTCTTCTGGAGATGCCCCATTAGCAACTGATACAGTTCATATTCTGGAACTGCCTATCTAAATAATAACGGAGGACTTAGAGGCACATGGCAATTTCAAGAGTTAGTGGAAATCAAATTTCCACATCAACAGAAGCAATTATTACTACACTTAGTTTTTTAAATACTAATAGTGTTTTTAGGGTTCCTGCAGGAACACAAGCACAAAGACCTACAGGTATTTCTGTTGGAACTATTAGATTTAATACTGATACCGATTCTGCTGAAATCTACAAAGCAGATGATGGTACTGGATCGGCAGGATGGTCTGCTATATCTGGTGGTGGTCCTGCTTTAGGTAGTGATAGTATTATAAGAACAAACCCTACAACAATTGCAGAAAATCTTACAGTTGGACCTACTGCTGGTGCAGAATTTGCTAACGGTATGAGTGCTGGTCCTATAACAATTTCAAACGGTTTCACCGTTACGGTAGAAAACGGTGGAGCGTGGAGTATAAGATAGATGTCAGCAATAGAATTAAGAGTTGCCAACATACAAGGTCTGTCTCCTGGATTTACAACAAAGATTAATGGTCATTCTATATTATCATTAAAAAGTGATCTGAGACTTAATAATCAACAATATATGCCTATGCCAGCAGGTGATAAAGCGGCAAGGGTTACTGTACCATTAGAAGGTAGTGTTAGATGGTCTTCAGATCTTGCTAATTTTGAATTTTATATTGGAAGAGGTAGCACTACATGGTCTACTTCTCAATTCATGGTAGCAACAGGCGGTACAGTTGCTACAAGTGGTATCTATAAAACTCATACATTTACTAGCGGAGATACATTTGCTGTTGGTAATGGTGGAGATGCTGAAATTTGGGTAGTTGGTGGCGGTGGAGGAGGAGGTGGCGGTGGTGCCAACTCTGGATCTCCTGGTGGAGGAGGTGGAGGATTAGTTTATGCTAAAGTACCTTTTACTGGTGGAAATTATGCAATAACTGTAGGTAATGGTGGAACAGGTGGTAAAGCAAGTTCAGGTAATTCATCTGCTGCGGGTGCAGGTGGTAACTCATCTGTAACAATAGGTGGACAATTATTTTTAGCAACAGGTGGACAAGGAACTGGTGCTATTAATGGAAGTTATAATAGTTCGTCAAATATTTCAGGTGGTACAGGTACAATAGGTGGTAGTACATCATACTCTTATGGTGGAACTAACGCAGTATTTGGAACAGGAGGATATGGAGGACATGGTGGTGATGCCAACTCTAACGCTAATGCTGGAGGAAGTGGATCAAATTTTGCTCCTGGTGGTGGAGGAGGTGGTACTAATAATGGTAGTGCTGCTAATGGTGGTAATGGATCTTCTGCTTACTACACAGGTGGTGGAGGAGGTGGAGGACGTGATGGAGACGGTAGTAATAGTCCTGCAGTTGGATATGGTGGATCAGGTTGGTATACTGGAGGAAACGGTGCTAACGTAAGTAGTATTCAAGCAACAAATGGTGGTGGACCTGTCGGAGGTTTACGAGGAGATTTAGGTAGTAGTAGATGGAACGCTGGAGGAGGTGGAGCATCTGCTGGAGGTGGAGGTGGAGCAGCAGGAGACTCTTCAAACTCCCCCAACGCTTCTGGTGGACAAGGTGGTGGTGGTATAGTAATAATTAAGTATGCGTATAAAGCAGCAGGAGAAGATGGAGGAGCAACAGTTGCTGGTGGTAGTGAATCTAATCCAGCAACTTCTGCTAGACAGGCAGCAATAGATGGTCTAACTGGTAGTATTATCTACATGACTGTTCATGGTCAGGTTGTACAGATGGAATATGATGGTACTGATAGGTTTGGTACTGGTGATACTGGTTGGGCAAAAATGGATAATGCTACGTTTGGAGCAAACAATACTATTATTCCATATACAGTTTATGGTTCACCATCTACGATAATACCTGCATTTAATACTTCTGATAATGCCTCTACTTCTAATAGTACAATTAGTAGTGGTACTCATAGGATTGGTAGAGAACAAAGTCATGGTGGTGGTGACTCATTATCTACGATTAGAATTGGTCTTCCAAAATTAACTAAGGTTAAATATGATGCTCAATATGTTTCAGGTGGACAAGATACTGCTGACTTTGGTGCATTTACACAAAACTTTAATGGAATTATTAGTAATAACCCTTACCAAAATAATGGATCTGGATACTGGGCAGTAATATGGTCTGGTAATAATGGAAGTTGGAATAGTGATATGATTATTATTGATCCAGGTAACTTAACAAGTGGCAACCAGTCACACTCTCAAGATATTGGTCCTCTTGGATTTAGTAGCGAAACTTCTACTGATCCTTTCGTAATTTGGGGAACTACTGACGCTTATCGTGAGTATAGATATACTAACTCTTGGTCAATTTGGGTACATTAACATGAGTAGCATTAGAACATCACATATAAAAGGAATAGCATCAACACTAGAGCAGGTTAGTATTTCTGCTGGTCATACATTAAACGTGCAGGGTGCTATTGAAATGGATCATACTGGTGCATTTCAATTACCAACTGGAACAACTGCTCAACGTCCAGGTAGTCCTCAAGCAGGATATTTTAGATTTAATACTACAGAGAGTAAGTTTGAAGCATATGATGCTGTTGCTGCTGAGTGGAAAGAATTTGGTAGTAATCCATTAGGATCAGATTCTGGAAATCCTGCTAATTCAGCAAAAGAGGCAGCAGCAGCAGGTTTACCATCTGGTACAGCATGGATTAATATTGGTGCTACAGCATATGCCTTTGAATATGATGCTACTGATAAATTTGGTACAGGAGATTTAGGATGGATTAAGTATGATAGAGTTTTCTTTGGTAGTAATAATAGTACCATAAGTCATACAGAATACGGTAGTCCATCTACTATAATTCCTGCATGGAATGTCAATAGTAATAGTAGTACAAGTAATGATACTATTAGTGCTGGTAGACATAGGATTGGTAGAGAACAAAGTCATGGTGGTGGTAACTCTCTTTCAACTATTAGAGTTCAATTACCTCAACTAACTAAGGTTCAGTATTCTGCTAGTTATGTATCTGGTGGTGCTGATAGTGCTGACTTTGGTTCATTTAGCCAAAACTTTAATGGTATTGTAAATAATAGTCCCTATGAAAATAATGGATCTGGTTATTGGATGGTAATATGGGATGGTAACACAAGTGGTAATTTTGCTAGTAGTATGCTTATTACTGACCCAGGTAACTTGACAAGTGGTAATAACTCTCACTCTCAAAATACTAATGTATTATCATTTGGTGGTCAGAGAGGATCAGTAAGTGCTCCACCATTTGCTATTTGGGGTACTACTGATGCTTATCGTGAGTATAGATATACTAACGAGTGGACAATCTGGATACATTAATCTCTTAAACTAAAATGAGCACATTAATTGTTAACGAACTAGATGCAGCAAGGGAATCGGATTATAGAATTCGTATGCCTAGTGGTGCTCATTTAAATATTCAAGGAACACTTGCTGTAGATAATAGTGCTGGATCTCAAGCACAGATAATATTTCCTAAAGGTAATTCTGCTCAGAGACCAGCGAATCCTACTGCTGGTATGGTAAGGATTAACACAAATTTTTATGGTGCAAGACAGGTAGAAGTATTAGAAGGATATGATGGAACTGAGTGGAAAGCATTAGTAGAATCTGCTGAGATTGAAGGAGAAACAGTAGTCAATCCAAATGCACAAGGAGGTACTATTCTTCTTGCAGGTGGATATAAGTATCATATATTTAAAACAGTTGGTAGTACAGATTTCACATTTATATCTCCAGCAACAGGTGTCAACGTAGAATACCTAATCGTCGGTGGTGGCGGTGGAGGTGGAGGAGGAGACGTTGGTGCTGGTGGTGGTGCTGGTGGTTTCCGAACTAATAAAACTGGTGCACAATCTGGAGGAGGATGTGCTGCTGAAGCATCTATGGTTGTTACAGCAGGAACTTATCCTGTAGTAGTAGGTGCTGGTGGAAATGGTGGTAGTAGTTCTAGTGGATATGGTGGTGATGGAGGAGACTCAAGTTGGAATGGTATAACTTCTGAAGGTGGAGGTGGTGCTCCTGGATGGGGTGCAAAAACTGGAAGACCAGGTGGATCTGGATCAGGTGCAACAGGAAATGGTAGTACACCAGGATCAGGTACGAATTGTCAGGGATTTAATGGTGGTCAAGGATTGAGTGGTAGTAATTATCCTCAAGGTGGTGGAGGTGGTGCTGGAGCAGTAGGAGAAAGTGCACCTAATCAAAACCAAGCGGGTGCTGGTGGTGCTGGTTTACCTAATCCATTTCAAGATAGTAATGTTGGACAGACAAGTGGTGGTCAAAGATACCTCGCTGGAGGAGGTGGAGGTGGTGTAGAAAGTAATGCAACAGTTGGTAATGGTGGTGTTGGTGGAGGTGGTATAGGTGGTCGTCAAAGTCCTAACCTAGATCCTGGTTCTGGTCTCCCTAATACTGGAGGTGGTGGAGGTGGAGAAGATAATCAGACAGGTGGATCTGGAGGTTCAGGTGTAGTAATTCTTAGATATGCTTTTGTAGATGATGGAACTTCTGCACCAGCAATAGCAGGTGCTAGTGAAGATAATCCAGCAGTTTCTGCTAAACAGGCAGCAGCAGACGGATTTACTGGAGATAAGATATGGATGACAATTGGTTCAACTGCTTATGAAATGGATTTTGATCCTACTGATAGGTATGGTAGTGGTGATACTGGTTGGGTAAAATTTGATAATACTGTATTTGGTACTAACAACTCAACAATAGATTACACAGTCTATGGTTCACCATCTAGTATAATACCAGCATTTAATAATTCTTCTGTAGACTCTACTTCTAACTCTACTATTAGTTCTGGTACTCATAGAATAGGTAGAAACCAGAGTCATAATGGTGGTAACTCATTATCAACTATTAGGATTATGTTACCTAAACTAACTAGGGTACGTTATAATGCTAGTTATGTATCGGGTGGTAATGATACTGCTGACTTTGGTTCATTTAACCAAAACTATAGTGGTATTATAAACAATAATCCTTATGAGAATAATGGATCTGGATACTGGGCAGTGATATGGGATGGTGCTACAAGTGGTAATTTTAGTAATAGTATGTTAATCATAGATCCAGGTAACTTGACAAGTGGAAACCAGTCACACTCTCAAACTATTCTTTCTGGTTCTTTTAGTGGTGAGACAACAACTGATCCATATATAATATGGGGAACTACTGATGCCTACAGAGAGTATAGGTATACAAACTCTTGGGAACTTTGGATTCATTAACTTATAAATATTTAAAAACGTAGTAAAAAATGTCAACACTTAATGTCGATACTATAAAAGATAAAGGTGGTACTACTGGACCTACTTTAAGTGGTAATACTGCCTGTACAGGTAACTTTACTTTGACAGGAAGTTTATTATCTCCAGGTGGAGGTACATACGCTGGATTAAGTGCTGATGCCTTAGCTCATTCTGGTGGTAACACAGTCACGTTAGCAGCAGATAATTTATCTCCTACTGTTGGAACTATTGATTTAGGATCAACTTCTAATAGATGGAATAACATATACACAAGTGACTTAGATTTATCTAACGAAAAAATTACTGGTGGTAATGATGTGGATGGGACTTGGGGTTCCTACACTATTCAAGAGGGTGAATCAGATCTTTTCCTAATAAATAGGAGAAATGGTAAAAAGTATAAGTTTAATCTTACGGAGGTATCCTGATAATGGCACTAATTGGACCTAGAGAGAATGCCTCTCAGTTGTACAATAATAATCTTGACTCAAGTTCTAGTGGTAATAACACACAAACAACTGCAAGTGTAAGTACAGATCAACCTGGTGCATATATTATTCATGCAGGTTATACTCCATCTGACCAAAGTGGTAACTATCCTAGTTCAGACTGGGATGGTTGGGCAGTTAGATGTTATGTTGGTGGATCACAGTTAGGTTCTCAAATGAGAGGACAAGAAGGTGGTATTCAAACATATCGTATTGCTGGATCTCATGCTTGGTATTGGAATAAGACAAGCACTTCTTCAGAAAATATAGACGTAAGATGTAATTCTTACTGGAGTGAAGGAGACAACGATGGAGGAGGACAACGAGGATTCCTTAACGTTGGTATATTTCGTTTAGGTAAGCACTAAGGAGGTAATTATGGCAGACCAAACCGATGGAACAATAATTAAACCAATTGGTGACTGTTTAATGAAAATGGGTATCAAGGACTTTGTTGTTGATATTAATGCTAATGCAGTTTTACAACCAACATTAACTGATGCTCAAGTAACACAATTAAATGCACTAATTGATGCCGAATGGCCAAAGATGAAGATAAGAGGTAGAAGAGATAAACTTCTAGCACAATCTGATTGGATGGCAAATTCTGATTATACAATGACTGACGAATGGAAAACATATCGTCAAGCATTAAGAGACTTGCCAGCAAATTCACCTAGTGCTACAATAAATGCAACAACAGGTAGACTAGAAAATGTTACTTGGCCAACGAAACCTAGTTAAAATAATATTATTTTATTATGAAAATTGATGTGACTGAGGATTACTTAGATCCCTCAGATTTTGAACAATTAAAAACTACACTATTGAAAGATGAGTTCCCTTGGTTCTTAAGTACAATAGTAAATAGCGATGATACCCTTGCTCCTGATTGGAATACGCAAATGGTACATCGCTTTTATGATAATAATGTACCTACATCATCATTCTTACAGTCATTAGATCCAGTATTCACTAAGATAATTGCATCTGGTATGTCTAGTTTGCATAAAGTTAAAGGTAATATAGTTCATAGAACAGAGAATATAATAGAGCACGGATATCATATAGACATAACAGATAATAGACCATACTTCAGAACATCTATTCTTTATATGAATACTAATGATGGATATACTAAGTTTGAAGATGGTACAATAGTAACGTCAGAAGCAAATAGATTCGTTACTTTTCCTACATCTATGAGACATACTGGTACTACTTGTACTGATGCTAGTTTTAGGATGGTATTAAATTTCAATTACGCTATTTAAAAATGTATAATTATCAAATTGGGTAAAAAAAAGGTCAATGTATGTACTGGCACATACTATAGACAATTGATGAGAAACGTGTTATACTCATAAAGTAATTGAGCAAGATAAATGCCAAGTTTTTATTTACAATCTATAGACGAAGACGGTGCAACGACAACTAAAGAGTTTGAAGCATCATATTTAGATCATGCTGTAGAGTATATTGGTGACTTCTTGCAAGGTAGTGGTTTTTGTTTTGATGAACTAACAGTTTCAAAAAGTACAATTACCGAAATCGAGGAAGAAGAGGTCAATGTAGTTCAATCCGAATTACTTCGTAAAAGTGTAGCAAATACTACTGATACAATCTATCGACAACCAGAGGTGTAACCTATATAAATTACAGTTCATTTGTTGTTCGATTTTCCAAAAACATGGGCAAGACTTTTAGACGAGGTGGTGCTGAAAGAGGATATTCCTCACCAGGCAAATCACTAAGAGATAAACGTCAACGAGGATTAAATAGATCCGAATTTAGAGATGATAAAAATAACAATTATCGTCCCAAGGAAAACATTAGAAAATATCAATCTTTTACCGAGGAAGAAAGATGGGGAACTTAAAAACTATAGTTGGACAGGATATATCACACGTATCTCCTGGATTATTCCCAGAATCTTTCTATGATGAAGATGAAGATATAGAACTCGATTATGATGATGCTTCATTAGATGGGGCAGAAATTGATTATACTACACAATCATAAATGAAAGATCAAAATACAATAAAAGATGATGAAACTCCTGATGCTAAATGGAATCGGGGGTTGGACATTTACATAGAAAGTGTACATAAACCAGACAATCATCTGCGTAGTTGTGCACATAATCAGAAATGTTATAACGAATTAATGCAAGTTAGACAACTTGTATTAGATTACTTACCATCCTTAAGAAGATGAACATCCAATTACCAGAATGTATCCTACTAGATGATAACGAAAAGCAGGTAATAAAGGATGCTTTCTTATCATATATTCAAGATCTTGAAATTAAAGCAAAAAAAGATCGAATTCTATCTGTTGAAGCGTATGAAGATGTAATGGATAGATTATCAGATATCATTAAAAAATTGCAATTAGCAACATAATGAATTTATCTTATATAATAATTTGGACTATAGTAACTATGTTTATTTTAGTTAAATTAGGTGTCTTTAAGAAATGATATGACAGTAGACAAACAGTCTACTATTTCCCCCATATCACAGTAAAATAGACTATATTAAGAGAGTCAAATTTCAAACCCCATTAGGGACTTTCAACATGACACTCGAAGTTATTAAACAGTCAACAGAATTGTTGACAGAACAATTCACAAATGGTGAAGGATTAAGAGGAGTTCCACTTAAGAACTATAGTGGACCAAAATTAGAAGAATGGTCGGAATATACCTTAAAACTTATCATTAAAGACCTACAAAATAGATACCCTGATACTAACATAGAGTGGGGTAAAGGTTATCTTAAGTCAGATCATGCAGGATTAGGTGATGAAAGATTAGACCAACACGTTAAAGTAAATGGTAAGTATGCTTATTTACAGGAAGATAGAGCATGGGTTGACAAACCATTTTATACACTTAAGAGAGCAGTAATTAGAAACATTATGATCTCTTGTAAGTCACAATTACACGATAATATTAAATTTGGTCTTGTTGGTTATTGTATAGATATCAAACAAGATTTGGTTAATACATGTAATGTAACTCAAGGATTTGCTGATAAAGTTAGTAGATTTTCTCTTACTGGTAGAAGACGTAGTAAGAAAGTTAATGGTAAAGTTGTTAACTGGTATGAGACTGGATTTGTAGAAGAAACTGTGGTACAATATATTGACTATGTGTATAAGTGTTTGGAGGATGTTATAGTTGGTTGAACTATATCATGGAGATTGTCTCGTAGAGATGAATAATATCGCAGAGGATTCAGTTGATCTGATTCTTTGCGATCTTCCTTATGGTACCACTAAATGTAAGTGGGATTCTGTAATTCCACTTGATAAATTGTGGGAACATTATAAGAGAATAATTAACAAGAAACATGGTGTAATTGCCTTGTTTGCAGATCAACCATTTACTTCTATGTTAATATCATCTAACCTAGATTGGTTTAAGTATGAATTTATATGGAAAAAAGATAAGACTACTGGTTACTTACTAGCGAATTATCGTCCTATGAAATGTACTGAAGATATTGTAATCTTCTCACCAGCAGGTGCAGCAGCAGCATCAAGACATAAGGGTAATATGACATATAATCCGCAAGGATTGATCTCTAAAGTTGTTAAGAAGAAAAATAGTGAGAAGAGAATAGGTAAGATGTTAAACCAAAAACATCATTTAGGACAGAACAATAAGTTATTATCAGAGACAGAATACTCTCAACAATATACTAACT
>Ga0163179_10001372_pt1 | contig 17335 bp, 23 predicted proteins | sample AtlANTMetagenome_FD_109643 | JGI IMG/M metagenome (GOLD analysis project Ga0163179, IMG submission 109643) | Marine eukaryotic phytoplankton communities from the Atlantic Ocean - Atlantic ANT 2 Metagenome | ecosystem: Environmental > Aquatic > Marine > Oceanic | place: North Atlantic Ocean... | reverse complement strand
ATATAAAAAAAATCTATTTGCAAAACAAAGCAAAAGATTACACAACAACTAAAAGAATAATAAAAAAATATCCTAATGCAGAAATAATTCCAGTTAATTCTCATTGGAAAATTCCACAACTTAATAACAACCCAGAACTATTAAAAAAATGGAACAAAGTTAAAAGAGAATATTTAGTTATTGGTGTCAAAAGCGGTTTATCATTTAAAGATAATGGTCGTTCTACAGACTTTATCTCTCCTAGCCATGCTAATGGATGTGCTATGGCATGTACATATTGCTATGTTGCAAGAAGGAAAGGCTATGCAAACCCAATAACTGTATTTGCAAACACAGAAGAAATAATAGCCTCTATCAGAAAACACTCTGAAAAATTAGGCATAAAGATCCCTAATCAATGTGATCAAAAATATTGGACATACGATATCGGCTGCAACAATGATGTATCCGTTGACGCGCTACTTTCTGATAATGTTAAAAAGATTGTCGAGCTTTTCAAAGAGTTGCCAAATGCAAAAGCTTCTTTTGCAACTAAATATGTTAATAATGAAATGCTTTCTTACGATCCTCAACGGAAAACAAGAATAAGATTTTCTTTGATGCCTGAAAAAATAGCAAAAATCGTTGATGTTAGAACATCTTCAATGGAAGAAAGAATTGAAGCTATAGAAACTTTTTATAAAGCTGGGTATGAAGTTCATCTTAATTTCTCACCTGTAATAGTCTACGACAATTGGGAAGAAGACTACATAGAATTATTTAAAAAAATTTCTTCTAAAATTTCTGAAAAAGTAAAAAAACAACTTGCTTGCGAAGTAATATTCTTAACACATAATAAAGACCTTCATGAATTGAATCAAATTTGGCATCCAAAAGGAGAGAAGTTACTTTGGAATCCAAACATACAAGAACCTAAAAAGTCTTTATATGGTGGAGATAACCTAAGATATGACTGGAAGATAAAACAAAAGTTTATAAATACTTTTAAGAAAAATCTAAAAAAATATATGCCTTGCATTAATGTAAGATATATTTTCTAAAAGGAACAACATGAACAAATTCCATACTTGCGTAAGGTGGGGGCTAGGTATACATGGAAGTATACATGTAGCAGAAACCTTTGTTAATCTATATGAAAAAGCTTACATGAGCGCAACTCTTAGCCTTTTTGCTGGGTTGCTAATGCTTGCTGGAGCTTTTATCGATTCTACACATCATAAACCATTGAAAGAAAACAAATGCTTATAAAGTTTTCCGAAAAAGAAATTAATCACTTATTAAGAGTTATAGAATTCTTTTCTGACTGTAACTCTGATATAGATAAAGAAATATTAGGTGAAATTATGATTATATATTGGAGAATTCATCGAATGAAAACTGAACTAACAAGTGAAACTTAATCAAATGAATAAATACTTAATAATAATTTTATTAATTCAAGGCTGCGTTACAACAAAGTATGCAAGCCAAACAGATAAAATGCATTGCCCTCCAGCAGAATGCCCTGGTGAAAAATGTCTTTGCATTAAAGACCAAAATGAAATATGGTATCTTAATCCTGAAGTAGGTGAATGAAATGAAGTCAACACACGATTTATCTTCAAGAAGCTGGGGAAATAATTACGAAATAATGTCTTTACAAAACAAAGGCTATGACATAAGCTTAGCTGGTTGGCGAAAAAACATTACAGTTGGCGATTATATAATATTGAGAAGAGGTCAAAACGATACGACTAGATATGTAATTGAAGAAATTTCATACGAAAACGATCCAGATGATATGTTTTATGCTAAGGCTAAATTCGCACCAAGAGAATGATATGGATGTGTAAGAATTTAAAAACTTTAAAACTCGATTCATCTTTTAGGCCAATAGATATATTAAATGTCTATGAAGCATTTACTATGGTCTATACAAAAAGAGCTAACATAGTAGAAACATATGATGATTTATATTTAAGATCTGCAACTGAATCGTATGAAATGCCTTCTATTATAAGTTTAAACAGATATGTAAAAAGAGAAAAACTAGCTTTAAAATGTAGCAAGAAGAATGTTTTTTGGAGAGACAGATATACTTGCCAATATTGCAATAAACTCTTTCCAGAAGATTTATTAACTTTAGATCATGTCACACCTAGATCTAAAGGAGGTCCTAAAACTTGGGACAACATTGTAACTTCATGTCAAAAGTGCAACCAACTAAAAGGCGACAAACTTCCACATGAAGCTAATATGTTTCCTACAAGGTTCCCAAGAAAACCATCAGGACATTTATTAAAAATTTTAGTTAAAGATAATATACCATCTAAATGGTTGCCATTTTTAACTGCTTATACATTATAATTTAGGAGAAATAATGTCATACATAATTCCTACTGTAGTAGAAAAATCAAGCAAAGGCGATAGAGCCTACGATATTTACTCTCGACTACTTGTTGACCGTATTGTTATGCTTGGAACACAGGTTAACGATCAAGTAGCAAACGCTATAGTTGCTCAACTTTTATTTTTAGATCAACAGAATAACAAAGATATATCTTTTTATATTAACTCGCCAGGTGGCTCAGTAACTGCAGGCTTGGCAATACTTGATACAATGAATTACTTAAAATCAGATGTATCTACAATTTGTATTGGTCAAGCTGCTAGTATGGGAGCTCTTTTACTTTCTTCAGGTAAGAAAGGAAAAAGATTTGCCTTGCCAAATTCAAGGATACTTATTCACCAGCCTTTAGGCGGAGCTCAAGGGCAAGCTAGTGATATTGAAATACAAGCAAATGAAATTCTTAGACTTAAGAAAAAGCTAAACTTGATATTAGCTTCAAATACTTCACAAAGTTTAGAAACTATTGAAACTGATACTGATAGAGATAACATTATGACACCAGAAGAAGCAATACAATACGGATTAATTGATTCAATTATTGCGAATAGAACTCTTTAAAAATTTTCTTTTGAAGATTACCTATTTTCTTTGACTCATTAATATTATGTGTGTAATAAATATATCTTAGTTTTTTAATAACAGAATTTTTAGGAGGAGATTTTTTACAATGAACTCCACCTTTACCAAGGTGGCATCTTTTACATAAAGTAATACCATTGTTTACATGGTAAGCATATTGAGGAAAATAATATTTTGAAACCATATGATGACCATGAAGTGTCTTTCCTTTTCCACAAGAAAAACACTTAAAAAAATCTCTTTCTCTTACAGATTTAGACCATTTACTTAGCTTAGACTGATTGAGTATATTTTTTTTATTACTTTTACGTTTTTTACGCTTTGTTTTCTTTTTTACAAAGCGCTTTAACTTTATATATCTTTTCATAAGGAACCAAAATGCAAGCACAACTTTTAATGCAAGCTGCTATGGCGCGACTTGAAGCAGAACGACAAGAAGCTTTAGCAGTCTTGAACTTATATATTAACACACCTGTAGGTGTGCCAGACCACCCCAATATAATGGAATCTATCATGACTTCAGTTGAAAGAATTTCAAGAGCTGAAGGCACTATGCAAACCTTAAATCTGTTAATTGAATCTGCAAATCCGCCAGGAGAAACAGATGGCTAAATTATGTGGAATGGCAGCTAGACTACAAGCAGATAAATTCAGACAAATAATGGAGAATGAAGAATATGCCTTTTTCACATCTGGTGATTTTAATTTAAACATCATAAGCGTTAGATCAAAATCTGGAAACGCAGATTCTTTTGACGACATGATGGTTTTAATTTATAAAGATAACGATGAGTGGGTATCTCATGTTTATGAGATAACAACAGAACCTGGCCCAAGCATATTAAAAAATCCTATAAATGAAAAAGGAACAGCTATACTTTGCCCAGGACAATACAGAGGCGTCTATAAGATAGACACTCACGGTGGTAAAAATCGCTATACAGCTTTATGTCAAAGAAATGGAACGGTAAGAGTCTGGCGAGATGACAACAGAGATACCAATCCAGATTATATAGGTCCAGAAGACGAAGGTTTTTACGGTATAAATATACATAAGCATTCCGGTCCAGACGACAGAGAGTACGCTGGTGGCGCTTCTGCTGGCTGTCAGGTATTCAGAAGCAGTAAAGACTTCTATGAGTTTATGGACATATGTGATATTGCTGCAGATATTTACGGAAATAGCTTTACATATACTTTGATTGATGAAGAAACATATGAATGGGAGTATTCAGAATGATAAAAAAAGTACCACTATACAATGATGGAATTGGTTCTGTTGAATATGTCCAAAGTATGGGTTCAGACTTAACTATAGTTAATAGTGCAAGAGTATCTTTTGGTGTAGAGAAAAATGAACTAGACCAAAAAGATAAAAAATTAATAAACTATTTAATATCTCATAGACATACTTCAACTTTAGAACACAACACGATAACTTTTAGATTCACAGTACCACTCTTTGTAAGAAGCCAGCATCATAGGCACAGAACTTGGAGCTATAATGAAATCTCTAGAAGATATACAGATTTTAATATACAATTTTATGAACCTGAAAATTTCAGAACACAACATAAATCAAATAGACAATCATCAAATGATGAACACATAAACCCTGACATGTCTAAGGGTGCTAGCTTAAAACTTACAGCTAGTCAAATGGTTAAAGGGCATCATAAAGATGCTCTACATTTATATAATCGACTAATAGAGGAAGGCGTATGCAGAGAGCAAGCAAGAGGAGTTTTGCCTCAAAATATGTATACACAATATTATGGAACAACTAATCTTAATAATTTGGTTAAATTCATTGAGCTACGAAGCCATGTGGGAGCCCAAAAAGAAATACAAGTAGTTGCCCAAGCTTGTTTAGATATAGCAGAAAGTCTTTGGCCTATAGCAATAGAATCCTGGAAAGAAAAATCTAATACAAAAATTAAACATATGGAGGCTTGATGTATATCCAACAAGAAATGGATGGAAGAAAAATAAGAGACTTTTCTCTTAGTGAATCTTTTATCGCAAACTACATAGATAAGCAACCTAACTGGGGTCCAGTTGGTTACTTTACTTATAAAAGAACTTACGCAAGAGAAATAGGAAACTCTACAGAAGAGTTTTGGCAAACTTGCAAAAGAGTTGTAGAAGGTGTTTACAACATTCAAAAGCAGCATTGTAAAAGCTTAAAACTTCCTTGGAACGATAGGAAAGCTCAGGCTTCTGCACAAGAAATGTTTACAAGAATGTGGAAGTTTAAATTTACTCCACCAGGAAGAGGTCTTTGGGTTATGGGTACAGATCTCGTACATCAGAGAGGCTCTGCTGCTTTAAACAATTGTGCTTATGTAACAACAGAAAACATAAATATTGATTTTGCAACACCATTCTGCTTTCTCATGGATATGAGTATGCTAGGTGTTGGTGTTGGAAGTGATTGCAGAGGAAAAGGGAAAGTAAAACTAATAAAGCCAAAAGAAGACGTAGAAACTCACGTTGTAGAAGATTCAAGAGAAGGCTGGAACAATTTAATAAAAAGAGTTTTAAATTCTTTCGTTGGGAAAGCAACTTATCCAAAGAATATAGACTACTCTTTAATACGGCCAAGAGGTGCACCAATAAAAGGATTTGGTGGTGTTGCATCAGGTCCAGAACCACTTAAAGACTTAGTTGTAAATTTAACTTCTCTTCTAATGCCAACAGAAGAAAACGGTGAACCAATAAGGTCTGAGCAAATTGTTGATATATTTAACTATATAGGAAAGTGTGTAGTAGCTGGTGGCGTAAGAAGAACTGCTGAGATTATGTTTAGTGATCCAAGCGATACAGAATTTATAAAACTTAAACAAGACCTAGAAGCTCTTAAAGACAGAAGGTGGGCAAGCAACAATTCAGTATTTGCAGAACTGGGTATGGACTATTCAGAAATAGCTGAGTCTTTGTCAATAAATGGAGAACCAGGTTGTATTTGGTTGGACAATATGCGTAGATATGGAAGACTAATTGATCCACCTAATGGAAAAGATCTTCGAGTCATGGGGTCAAATCCTTGTTCAGAACAATCTTTAGAAGACCATGAACTCTGTTGCCTAGTAGAAACATTTCCAGCCCACCATGATGACATAGAAGATTATAAAAGAACACTAAAGTTTGCATACCTTTATGCCAAAACTGTAACTTTAGTACCAACTCATAATCAGAAAACTAATGCTGTTATGATGAGGAATCGTCGTATTGGATGTTCTATGAGTGGAATTGTCCAAGCGATAAACAAGCTGGGAAGATTCAATTTCCTTAACTGGTGTAATCAAGGTTATAATTATATTAAAGATTTAGATCTAATGTACAGTGAATGGTTGTGTGTACCAAGATCAATAAAGATGACTTCAGTTAAACCAAGTGGAACAGTAAGTTTACTTTGTGGCTCAACACCAGGAATTCACTATCCTGAGTCTGAGTATTATATAAGAAATATAAGAATAGCTAACACTTCACCACTTCTCAATGCTTGCGTAAAAGCAGGCTATATTGTAGAAGATGATACATATTCTCCAGATACTTCAGTAGTTTCATTTCCAGTAAAAGAAAAATTCTTTGTAAAAGGTAAAAAAGATGTTACTATTTGGGAACAGTTTGCAAATGCTGCAGATATGCAGCGGTGGTGGGCTGATAATCAAGTTAGTATAACAGTTACTTTTAATAAAAATGAAAAGAAAGATATTAAAACTTGCTTAGAAGTATTTCAGTCTCAATTGAAGTCAATATCTTTGTTGCCAATATCTGAGCATGGTTATGAACAAGCGCCTTACATACCAATAACTAAGGAACAATACGAAAACATGGTAAAAAGTATTGAAAACTTAAATCTTACTGCTGCCAGGCATGAAGTAACAGATAAGTTTTGCGATGGTGAAACCTGTACAATATAATAGGTAATTAAAATGAATTTTAAAACTTTAATTAAAGAATCTTATGAGAATGCTAAAGAAAAAGGCTGGCATGATGTTGATAGATCTATACCTGAGTTGTTATGTCTTGTACACTCTGAAATAAGTGAAACATTAGAAGAATATAGATCTGGAAAAAATCCAAATGAAATATACTATAATCCAGAAAAACCAGAAAAACCAGAAGGCATGCCAATAGAATTGGCTGATGTAGTAATTAGAATTGCAGATTTTTGTGGACTTTTTGGAGTAGATTTGGAAGAGGCTATAAAAATAAAGCTAGAATACAATAAAACTAGGTCTTACAGACATGGAAATAAGCGCTGCTAATGAATAAAGAACAAGAAGAACCAAGAATTGATGCATCTCAAATAGACCCTGCAGATTTTAATACTCTGCTAAATGCTATACTGAGACAATCAATGGATGATTACATAAAGTTGCAACATCCAAAATTTAGATCTAAAAAGTATTTACAAGAAGCATTTGATTCAGCAATCAATATGCTTTTCGATTCTAGTTATCGTTTCCTGTATGTTAGGAACGAACTAGATGAAGAAATGTCTTTAAAAGAAATGGTATCGTTTTTACTCAATGATGATAGAGTCAAAATAGATAACTTAAAAAATCATGTAATCCAAGAAGCCCAAGCTTTTTGGGAAACGAAATTGGTGAGAACATTGTATATCCCAGACAGCTTTATCTATGACGGACATGTTTACAAAGTCGAGCATAGAAAAGACACAGATTCAGAAATAGATTTTGAAAATAAAACTATTTTTATAAACAAAAAAAGAGGCTCTGAAGGAGAACTTCAATTTTTTGAAGTTGCTATAAATATAGCTTTCTATCATGAAGATATTGTTACTAACAAATCAACAAGAGATTTAATAACTAAATCTCTTTTTAGAATGCTTAAAATGAACTCTTGCTTTACTGGAAGCTAAGAGTAATCTTTTAAAATGTCAAAACAACTTTTCGGAAGATGCTTAACCAATTCACTAGAAGAGTACTCTTTTTCTGTTGGATGTATAATCAACCTTGCCCCTACTGCATTTATAGCTGCTAGTTCGGGCAAGGTTTCTATACTATAATCAGGTCCTTTTATATAATACTTAGGCTTAAGATTTTTAATTAATTTTGAAGGCTCTTCTTCAAAGAAAACAATTACATCATCTACATATCTTAAGGCTTTCAAAGCATAAGTTCTGTCTATAAGAGGTATTGTTTCTTCTCCATATTTATTAATTAAATATAAATCAGAATTTATCCCTACAGTTACCTTGCCATAACGTTTTGCAAATTCTAATAAACGAATATGTCCAGGATGAATTATATTAAAAGTTCCAGTTACTAAAACTTCAGTTTTCATTAGGAGAACCACTTTATGACAACAACCATTGCTATATTCTCAATATTATTGATAATTGGAATACTACTTTACTTTAACTTAAAAAGAAAAAATTCTCAACTATCAAAAAGTTTGGATAACATTAGAAAAGAAACAGAAGCTTATTACAAAGAATTATTTAACTCATGGTGTATTACCCATGAAAAAAAAATAAGAAAAGATTCTGTTGAAAGATCACGAAGCATAATCAGGGGACAAGCAACAGAACATTTAGCTCCATTTATAATAAATAAATCAAACCCCAAAGATTATCGCTTTCTAGGAAGCCCCATAGACTATATAATATTCCATGGATTATCAGATGTTTTAGACGGGGAAAAACAATCTATTGAAAAAATCACATTCTTAGATATAAAAACAGGTAAGAGCAGACTCAATAAATCTCAAAGAAAAATTAGAGATGCAATTAATAATGGAAAAGTAGAATTTGTTATGAGAAAAATAGATGAGCAATAGAAAGACATGGAATCAATATTTTATGTCAATAGCAGAACTAGTTTCTACAAGAGCAACTTGCGATAGAAAGCATGTTGGTGCTGTAATTGTTCGAGACAAAGAAGTTTTAGCAACAGGCTATAATGGCTCAATAGCTAAAACTAAACATTGCGACGATATAGGGCACCTAATGGTAAACGGTCATTGTGTTAGAACAATACATGCTGAAATAAATGCAATAGCTCAGGCTGCTAAACATGGCGTTTCTATTTCAGGAGCAACCATATACGTTACTGCTCAACCTTGCTGGAATTGCTTTAAAGTTATAGCAAATTCTGGTATACAAAAAATCTTTTACAAAGAAGATTACAGGTCAGACAAAAATATTGATGACGCTTTGAAATACTTAGATATAAAAATATCAAAAGTTGAAACGGAGAAATAAAAATGTCTAAAAAAATAGATAATGAAGAAGAAGGTAATGCTGACTTACTTCCCAAACCTCCTTCCAGACTCGCACCTCAAGGTATAAATACTTTTACTGTTTGTAGACAAGCAGATGAAACAGGTATATCAGGAGATGGAATTGTTATAGAAGGAGTTGTACTCGGTACAGGACAATGTATCGTACACTGGCTATATCCACCGCCAAGAGGAGGTATAGCAATATTTGATTCAATGGAAGACTTTCTTAAAGTACATGTCATTCCTCACCCATCAAATAAAACAATAATAACTTTTGCAGACGGTGAGCAAAAAACTTACCCATCAGAAAAGGAATAAAATGCCTATCAAAAAAATATCAGGAATAGCTGAAATCGATACTATCGCCAATGCTTTAAATAAAAAATTTGGCAAAGAATTGATTTCAATGGGTCCTAAAATAACTTATGGGGATGTTATATCTACTGGTAGCTTATCCCTTGATTGCCAACTAGGCGTTGGCGGTATGCCTCTTAACAGAATAGTAGAGATATATGGACCACCATCAGCAGGGAAAACTTCTTTAGCTCTACAATTAGTAAAACAATATGTAGATGAAAGAGGCTATGACAGGCCTCCTTGCTTTATTGATTTAGAAAGAACCACTGGTTTAGATTTAATAAAAAGCATGGGTATAGATCCAGAGAAAGTAATATTCTCTTACCCAGATACAGCAGAAGAAGCTTTACAATTAGCAAAAGATTTAGGTGCAAGCGGAGCTGTTGGCATGGTAGTTTTTGACTCCATAGATGCAGCTCAAACAGAAAGAGAAACACAAAGACTTATGGGGGAAATGGGAGTCGGAGACTTACCTCGCATAATGTCTAAATCATTAAGAAGTATTTCTAAGATTTGTGTTGATCAAGAAGTTTGCTATATATTTATTAATCAGATTCGAATGAATATTGGTGTAATGTATGGAAATCCAGAAACAACAAGCGGTGGAAATGCTTTGCCTTTTTATTCTTCAATAAGATTGAGAGTAAGTTCAAAACCATCTTCAGATTTAAAAGATACTTTACTTATGAAAGTGAAAGTAGTAAAAAACAAGATGGCACCAGCTTTAAACAGAGCTGCTGAATTCGCCTTTACATGTGGTAAAGGTACAGATGAAATTGGAGATTTACTAGGTTTTGCAAAAGATATAGGTTTAATACGGTATGCAGGTTCAGCGGTTAAAATAAGTTTGCCTGGTAAAGAAGAGGAAACCTTATGTACTGGAGGCAAATTAGGTGCAAGACAATATATCATTGAAAACGAAGAGCTTCATGAGACGCTTAGAACAGCTTGTTACGAAGCTAGCGGAATCCAGGGACAAGAAAGCGATACTGAATCAATTTCAGTCGAGCCTAAAGCAGAATCCCAACAAAACTGAAAAGCTATTAAAAACTTTAGAAGATTCAATCCTCTATGAACTAGATAATAAAAATTTAAACAAAGAGATATTTGTATACTGTCCAATTACTAATAAAACAATTTACAAAATATACAATGGGACAATAAAATATCTACAACCACACGGCTTATGCCGTGTATGTGGACAGGATTATTATATAGACCAATTAAGTTATACAAATAACTTTAAAAACAAATTACCAATTAAATTATTTGATGCTATATGTAAAAAATGTAACATCAACATCTAATAAAGGAGAAATATGGATAACGAATTTGTTCATTTACATGCTCACACAGAGTATTCACTATTAGATGGTATAAATAGAATAGACACTTTACCTAAGCATATAGCTGGATTAAACCAAAAAGCATTAGCTATTACAGACCACGGAAACGTAAGCGGTTCTTATAAATTTTATAAATCATGTTTAAAAAATAATATAAAGCCAATCATTGGTATGGAAGCTTACTACACAGTAGAAGACAGGACAGTAAGAGAAGCAGATGATTTAGATCAATCTTATTACCATTTGATATTACTAGCCTTAAATAATAAAGGACTGCATAACCTTTATAAACTTTCTACTTTTGCTTACACTCAAGGAATGTATAGGAAGCCAAGAATAGATGATGCTTTACTTGGAGAATACTCTGAAGGTATTTGTGCCACTACAGCTTGTCTTGGATCAAGAATATCTCAATTAATTTTAAACAATAGAACAAGTGATGCTGAAATAATGATAGATCATCATCGAGCACTATTTCAAAATAGATTTTTAATTGAATTACAATTGCATGATATGGAAGATCAGTTAAAAGTAAACCAAGAATTACAAAAAATGTCGTTAAAGAAAAACATACCTATTATATTGACTAATGATTGTCATTACACTCATGAGATAGATAAAGACCTTCATGAAGCAGCTTTATGTATGCAAACTAAAACTACGCTATCTAATGAAAAAAGATTTACTTTTGGTGACATAGATGTTCATGTTGCACATCATGACTGGATGTGGGAAAAAGCAAAGCATCAAAATATATCTTACGAAGCAATAAGAAACACTGTTTCTTTAGCAGATATGGTGGACTCTGATGACTACTTCTCTGACAAGCAAAACAGATACCCAAAATACAAAGAGATACCAGACGATTTTAAATCTTTTGAATGGCTTGAAATCGTTTCAAAAGAAGGACTCTTTGAGAGGTTTGGCGGTATGCCACCTTTAGAGTATAGAGAAAGGCTCGACACAGAACTTACAACAATAAAGAAGATGGGTTTCTCAGACTATATGCTGATTGTTTCTCAATTCATGGCAGGTGCTAGAGAACGAGGAGTATTACATGGACCTGGAAGAGGATCTGCAGCTGGTTCATTAGTAGCTTACGCACTAAAAATAACAGAAGTAGATCCTATTCAATATGGATTATTCTTTGAAAGATTCTTAAACATAGGCAGAGGGGCTAGACCCATTATCTTTGATAAAGATATGATTGATAAGATTAACAATATGCCAACAGTTGTAACAAAATGTAATCATTCTCATCATTAAGCAGGCGTTACCTGCTTGAGCTAGCAACCACTTTTACAACGTCTTACTGGTCTTAACATATACTTTTTCATTAGTTTACTTTCAGTTAAAAGCTAGTTCAGCAGTTATATCAAGATTTGCACCAGCTTCATCAACTGCAGCTACAACAGCAACCGAATATATAGGACCTTTAATTGTATTGTTTGTCCAAGTCAATTGTTGCGATTGGGGAAATCCTGACGCTTTTACCTGTTTATAAACAACAGGCTCTAAACCATCTGTATCTTTCGGCCATTCATTTTGGACTCTAAAAGGTTTAACAGAATTTACTATCAAAAATATTTGATCTGTTGTATTTACATTGGGAACTGTAAGGCTGATTGCATGATCACGACGTTTATAATTCCCGTCTTCAGCTGTAATATCAGAAACTATAAGCAATTCATCATCTAAGTCTACTCTTAAGGTGTGCATAATGGGAACTCCTATGATTAAAAAAATTAAAAAACATTATTTAAACAAACGTTTAAAAACAATAGATAAAGACTTCCTGGTTTTCGAAGAGAGCATGATTTTAGAAGAAGATATAAATTGTTTAAAAAGTTTACTAGATTGTAAAGATGAAATAAACTTACCTAACCCTCACAACAGTATCATTTTATATATATGTGGACTTACAAATCAATTCGATTTTGTAAAAGGTAGATCTGATACTACTGGAGGCAGTCCTCCAGACATAGATATAGATCACGATGCTTTAGATAGAGATGAAGCAATTCAATGGGTTATAGACTATTGGGGAAGAGATCATGTTGCAAATATAATTACTCACGGAACTTTTAAACCCAAATCTTTAACAAGATCTTTTTACAGGGTAACAGAAGGTCCAACAGATGATTTAAATCATCTGTTAAAGAAAATTCCTCCCCCAAAATACGGAAGGGAAGCGACATTAAGCGAAATTCTAGAAAAGAATCCTGATATTAAAGAAGAAGATAGGTTTAATAATTACTATAGATTTGCAAACACTCTGGAAGATATGGTTGCAAACTTTGGTATACATGCAGCAGGACTAGTTATATCAGACTTTCCAATATATGAAACTATTCCTATGTGGAAAAACAGTAAGTCTGATAGAATAACTCAATTCGATATGAAAGAAGTTGAAGACTTAGGCTTAATTAAATTTGACTTCTTATCGATTGACACACTATCTATTATTAAAGAAACAGTTCGCCTTATAAAAGAAACTAAAGACATAGAGATAAATCCATACGAAATTCCAGATGGCGATACAAAAGCTTATGTTATGCTACACGAAGGACTTCTAACAGGAGTCTTCCAAATGGAAACTTCTGGCATGGCTAAAAAATTAATATCAAGAATTAAACCAACTTCTATAGAAGAGTTAAGTGACATAAGTGCTTTAAATCGTCCTGGACCACTTCAAGCTAATCTTGACAAAATGTATATCAAAAATAAAAACAATAATTATCCAGACAGTTCGCTTCCAGATGAAATGAAAACCATTCTAAGTGATACTTATTGGACTTTGATATACCAGGAACAAGTTATGGCTATATGCTCAAATCTAGCGGGTTTCTCACAAAAAGAAGCTGACGATATCAGAAGAGCTATGGGTAAAAAAGATGCAAGAGTCCTGGATTCTTATAAGCAACCTTTTATAGAAAATTGTACTACAAATACTTCATTAACTAAAGAGTATTCAATAGAACTATGGGATAATCTACTAGGCTTTGCAGATTACTGCTTTAATAAAGCACACAGTGTAAGCTATAGTATGCTTACCTATATATCAGCTTACCTTAAAGCAAATTATCCAGTAGAATTCTTTTGTGCTTTGATGAGCACAAGATCAAAAACTCTACAACCAAAATTATGGGCGAATAAAGCGCCCGAATATATACAAGAAGCAAAAAAATTAGGAGTAAATATTAATCCTCCTAGTGTAAATGGCTCTGATTTGAACTTCACTATAAAAGAAAATGAGGTTTATTTTGGTTTAAACGCTATAAGAGATGTAGGCAAAACAGCTGCTCGCTCAATTGTAAGTACCCGAGGTAAAAAACCTTTTCAAAATGTAGATGATTTCCTTGGGCGCAACAACCTTAGAAAAGTTACAATAAAAACTTTTCAGAGTTTAATTAAAGCGGGCGCATTTGATAAATTAGGATATCTCAGAAGTAATCTTTTGCAAGAAAGTTCTAATCTTTATGATTATACTCGTGATATAGTGGAAGCAGAACAAAGAAAGATAGACATTTTGGTTCGAGAAAAAGAAAACGAAAAACTTTCCTTGTTAATCGAAAATAGAAATGATCTACGTAAAGAGTTAAAAGTGCAAAACAAAAATCTTAAAAAGGCTTCTCAAGAAGTTCAAGATAAAATTTTAAACTTAATAGCTCAAATAGAAGAGAAACTAAATCCTTTGGAAGAAATGAAGCTAAGAAAAAAACCAGCTTTAAAGCCAAAAGAAATTCCACAAAAGATCGAGTTAATCCGAGAAAAAGAAGTGCCTTTATCTTTGCAAGAAATGCTTGAGCAAGCCCACTATATAGGCTGCTACATTAGCATTCATCCAGCAAAGCTTATAAATAGTGACTGTGAGCCACTCTCTAATGTTTGGGCAGGATCAAAAGCTAGAGTATGTGGAGTAGTGAATAGCTTAAAAGTTATAACAACTAAACGAGGTCAAAAGATGGCATTCTTAGAACTAGATGATTCAACAGCTTCGGCTGACGTTACTATCTTTCCAAGACTATGGAAGAATCTTTCTGAAAAAGGTTTAATAACGGGATCTTTAATAAAAATGGACGCTAAAATAGAACAAGAAGAACCAGTCATAAAAATTATAGCTGAAAATGTCCAAATTCATAAGGAGTAAATATGAGTTCAAAATGGCAACCTGAAGAAGAACACGTTTTGCGTATTCTTATTCCAACACATAACAACACAGAGATTGCAACTGAGTTTAAGAAAAGGTATGAAAAAAACTTACCTGGTTTTCGTAAACTCAGAAGCGCTGATGCAATAAGAAGAAAATGTAGCAGAGATGCTATAACCCCAGAATCTTTAACAGATTATTCGGATCCTTATAAAGAAAGATGGGAATATATAAAAAAGTTAAATGAAGAATATATGATGGACGCAGAAGAAGTCACAACAGGACTTGTTCAAAATCCTACAAGAAAAATAGTAAGTTTTTCAGATATACATTTTCCATTTGCTTTATATGACGAGCTACAAGAAGCAATAAAAGAGCATTCTGATGCAGATATTTGCGTTTTAAATGGAGATATACTTGACGGATATGCTTTTTCAAGTTATGGTACTGCTCGCAGAATAGCTGCTTTAAAAGAGTACATCTCTGCTTTCGAATTGGTAAAGCAATGTGCAGAAACATTTGACCAAGTTGTAATAGTTAGCGGAAATCATGACAGAAGACCTGCTAAAACTCTAGCTAGAAATACATTTGAAAAAGAAGCAACACAAGTATTAAGACCAGACCTTCTAGCAAGAATGGCTAATGGAGAAATGCTTAACGAATGGGGCGAGCTTGTAGAGAAAATAGAGTTTGACAACGTTGTATATCAGAAGTATGATAGCTGGTACGTAAGAATTGGAAAAACTATTTTTTGCCATCCCGACGCATACCAAGGTGGGAATCCAGGCGCAACAGTAATGATGTTAAATAAATATTTTATGAATAGAATTGGAGGTGAACACTTTGACTCTATAGTAGTCGGACATACACACAGGATCTATAAGGGAATATTTATGAATAGAATGTTAATAGAGCAAGGAGCAATGTGTTCACGCCAACCTTATCAGCACAAAGCAGACTTAAGATTCCCGCATGCAATGAACGGCTACGCTGTTCTATACCAAGACGAAGCAGGAAATACCTGTTTTAATAAATCTCACGTAGTTTACTTAGGAACACAACTACCACCTAAAAAGGAAATACTAAATGTCAATACTTGATAAAGACGGTAACCCCGTACAACCACAATTAGATACTCAGCAAGTTGTACAGCTAATGACTGGATTGAGGATTCGTATCGATGCTGCTAATGCTCAGCTAGTTCAGCTAGGGCTTCTAGTAGAATTTCTTTATGAGAACTTAGAGTCTCACGACATAAAGATTGATATGGAACCATTCCCAGAATGGGCACAGACACGGTACAAGGAAATTCAAGAACAAGCAGAAAGCGCCATGGAAGAGAACCAGAATGCAGTAGATGAAATGCAAGAAAATATTAGAAAACAAGCAGAAGAAGCAGGTATAAGTCTAAACGACGAAGATACTGGTACTACTGATACTTCTACTGATACAGAACAGGAGTAAGTATGTCTAGTTGGTCGTTTATATCTCATATAACCGATTATTTATCTAGACCAAGACTTGGTGATCAAAAAGAACCAACACAATGGCCTTCAGAAGCAACAGCTCTTTCTGTAAACCAGCACGGCGAAAAAGTAGTGTTAGGAAAATGCAGAAGAGCTGCCTTCTTTAGGCTTTTGTTAGATAGTTTTGCATACTCAGAAAAATATAATATATATCAAAAATTTGTAGAAAAACTAAAACAAGAAACAATAGAGGTCGAACCTTACCTTCGATGGATATGGTCACAAGGTGAACTATATGAAGAGCATTGTTTAAATTTAGCAAAATCTGCAGGCGTATACATATCGGATCAAACTCCAGTTTATGTTTCAAAACATAATGTATCTGGAAAAATCGATATAATTGTTATTAACCCAAGTACCGGAAAATTTAATATAGTCGAAATTAAATCTGTATACGGATACGGTGGAAATGCAGTACTCGGCACTCCAGCTGAAAGAAAAAGGGGACTGCTTGGAAAACCAAGAGAAAGCCATTTGATGCAAATAGGAATGTATCAATGGCACTTCGCAAACCGAAGAGATGAGTTTGAAGAAGGGCTCCTTGTGTATGGATCAAGAGATACAGGAAGAACTGCAGAATACAAAATAACTGTAGAAGAATTAGAGAATAAAGAAGGTGAAAAAAGAAATTTTATTTTCTATCAAGGAAATCATCCTAATATAACAGAAAAAGTAAATTCTGGAATAAGTATAGAAAATGTTATATCTAATTATAACTATATCGCAAAGTGTT
>Ga0163179_10001370_pt1 | contig 17356 bp, 23 predicted proteins | sample AtlANTMetagenome_FD_109643 | JGI IMG/M metagenome (GOLD analysis project Ga0163179, IMG submission 109643) | Marine eukaryotic phytoplankton communities from the Atlantic Ocean - Atlantic ANT 2 Metagenome | ecosystem: Environmental > Aquatic > Marine > Oceanic | place: North Atlantic Ocean... | reverse complement strand
CCGGCGATAAGGTAGTAAAATATTGGTGTAGCGCCGGGAGAAAATGATGAAAGCAGCATGTTTTATACCAATTAAAGAAAGAAGTACCAGAGTACCACGAAAAAACTTTAGACTCCTCGCCGGCATACCACTATATCAGCATATAATATCAAATGCTATTGCAGCAGATTGTTTTAATAAAGTATATATTGATACAGATAGCTCTGAAATAAAAGAGTATTGTAACAAGCTACCTCTTGATACTCAAATAACAGTTATTGACCGTGATCCTGAGTTGGCAAAAGATACAGCGAATGGTAATGATCTGTTGAACAAGTGGTGTCAAAGCTATCCCGACTATGATTTGTATTTTCAATTATTTGCAACAGCACCATTTTTAAGCTCAACAACCATTAAAGAATGTGTTAAAGTATTATTAGAGCATAAAGAATATGATTCTGTCTTTACGGCATACGAACATTGTGGGTGGTATTGGTTTGACGATGAACCGATCAACTACGAACCATGTGAGCTTCCGAGAAGTCAGGATGCCAAAAAGGTTTTTAGCGAAACCACAGGGCTTTATGGTATTAAAAAAGAAATTGTAAGTAATCTCGGCTGTCGCATTGGGCAATGGCCATATGTGTATTATGTAAATGAAATTGAGGCCGTTGATATCGATTCTGAATTTGATTTTCAAATAGCTGATTTTATTGCGGATAATTATAATGTTAAACTTTGAAAATATTGGCGAAAGATTCGTCGCCGTAACTGGCACTGAAGAGTGGCAAGAGCTACAACAAAAATTTAATGATTGTGGAGATATCTACGTTCTTGGTCATGGCGGCAATCTTGCCGTGGCAGATCATGCGGCAGTCGATATTACTAGGCTATCTAATGGTACCAAAAACGCGATCTGCCCGGGCAGCGCCGTCGTCGCGACTTCATATATAAATGACACCAGTTTTGAACAGTGGATGGTTAGTTGGCTTTCAAGTAGAACTTCAACTAGAACTAAACAACAAATGAAAAAATCACTAGTACTGGGAATTTCATCTTCAGGCAGTTCAATCGATATTATTAAGGCCCTACAGTGGGCCTCTGATAGAGGTATGCAAACTGCTGTAATTACATCAAGAGACCTGCCATCAGAAGTTCAAGGTTTGACAAAAGTTATTCTTGGAGCACACTACTATCATACAGCCGAAGTCTTAACGCTTCTTTTAACATATCAGCTTACGCACGGCTCGGGAAATGTATGCCCTCCTATTGGACAAAACACTCCAGAAGATTTAGCTAGAATGAACTGGAAGGGTGGCAAAATCCGAGAACACAGTTACCCAGATGAAAAGATAAATGTCGGGATTGATTTCGATGGGGTGATTCATAAATGTTCAAAAGGATATTACGATGGCACTATTTATGATGAGCCTATTGACGGCGCCTATGAAGCACTAGAATCCATTGCTTCTAAGTATACCGTCATTATCTACACATGTAAAGCAAAGCCCGACAGGGGCCTCGTTAACGGTAAAACAGGCACCCAGCTGGTCTGGGACTGGCTCAAGAAACATAATATGGATCAATTCGTTAGCAAAGTAACTTCAGAAAAACCGAGAGCCCGGTTTTATATTGATGATAAGGCGATTAGATTTGTCGACTGGGCAAGCACTATGGAGGAAATAAAAGATTTATGAAAGTTAAAGTTTACATTGTCACCTACAATAATGATGCAGCACTAAACAGAAATCTAGACTCTCTATACCAGAGCGATTTGATGGACTATGAGTATGAAATTACAGTAATTAATAATCATAGCAACTTCCACGCTGATGTTGACAGGCCCAATTTGAGAGTCATACACAACACGGTCAGACCAGATTGGTCCACAGGTCACTTGGCTAGAGATTGGAATTATGCATTAATTGATGGCTTTAGAAATGTAGAAGATCCCGATTGTGATATTGTGGTGGCTTGTCAGAATGATACAGTTTTTTATCCTAATTGGTGCTCTTACATTGTTGATCTACACAAGGGAGGGCCCAGCGCCCGTCAAAAAAGATATCACTTTATAACTTTTGGCCATGGCGACAATTATATGAGTTGGACTGTCAAGGGAGTCAAGAATATTGGTTTGTGGGATGAAAGATTCAACAGCATATCTTACCAAGAGGGAGACTATTTTTTACGGGCCCGCCAATTTCACGGGGAGAAAAGCTCCATTAATGATCATGTACATGAAAGAGTGCACAATGAGGAAGAAAACAAGGTAGTAAATACAGAATATTCCCAGCACGAATCAAATAAAGAGTTTAAAGCAACTTCTAATCAAAAAGCAATCAAGTCTTCTTCGCGTGTTTTATACAATAAAAAATGGAGATGTCTGTGCGAATCTTGTTGTAAGCGAGGTACCGCCAAAGGCAGGACATACAAGAACTGGGATCACCCTACGGGTAATCTTGAACAACACGTCGAGAATTATCTAACTTATCCATATTTTGAGTTGCCCTTTCAAGATAAGCTGCGAATACAAAGATACCTTTTATAACCCGCGTAGTTGGAGAAAAAAGTGATTAGAAAAAATCTATATTCAAAAACTGATAAAAAGTGTTTTATATTAGGTACTGGTCCGTCTATAGAGGATACTCCATTACATCTTATAGAAGAGCATATTACGATAGGAGTTAATCTAATATTAAATGCAGGCTTCACACCAAATTATATTTGCGTGAGTGATAGAGATATGATAAACGATAACTACGACATGATTATTTCTGAAAAAATGAGCAATGGTGGCTATTTAATTGTCAAACCAAAGCATGAAAACACATTGAAAAAACTACAAAAACTAGAAAACGTTAGATTAATTGAGGGATTCAAGGAATCAGGAACAAGAAAACCATTTATTGATCCAGAATTAACTCGCTTTGCAATGACTCCAAATGGTGTTATCAATGATTTAGCAATCTCCTTAGCAATATATTTAGGCTTTAAAGAGATTCATCTACTCGGCGCCGATGGAAGGCATGGCAAGAATTCCCATTTTTACGATCACACCACTGCAAAAACAAAAGTAGAATCGATAGTACATGGTGAACCTGATGGTTCTGATATAAGTTATAATCTGCTAATGCCCCTTCTATCAGACATAGACGTTGAATTATACAATTGTAGCGTTCATGGAAACAACAATCCTGAAATGAAGACTAAAAAACTGACAGATTGCTGTTAAGCTAATGGAATGAAAGAAAATGAAGATTTATAAAATGAAAGACATGATTGGCGGCTGGTTTGTTGGAGACTTTGATCCGTCTGTAATTAAGACTAAAGATTTTGAGGTGTGTTATAAATGCCACGCAAAGGGCGAACAATGGCCAACGCATTATCACAAAATCGCAACTGAAATAAGTTACATGATATCAGGAAAGATGACAATCCAAGGTCAACTTTTACAAGAGGGAGATATTTTTGTACTTGAACCAAACGAAGTTGCGGATCCCGTATTTTTAGAAGATTGCTGTTTGATCGTTGTAAAAACTCCATCTGTAATAGGAGACAAATATGAAGTATCAACCGTCTGACATGTATTGGCACGGACAATTTCTAAAGGAAATAGTCACTGCCAAGGATACTAAAGTTATATTAGAGTTAGGTGTTAGAACAGTTGATGACGATCTAAACGCATCGTCGACTTTTATTTTTTATAAAGCATTAGAGAGGCTACATCGACGTTATCCAAGCTCAACTCCACGCGTATTATATTCTTGTGATATGGTCGAGCCAGCCCCACATCTCGCGCGCGTTCCCCACAAATCTGCAAAACTATTGAAAAGACTCAAGCGTTCCGAAAACCCTGTATGGGAGTTTTTTCTTGGCGATGATAGAGAACAATTTCTTCCGATAGAAGAATGCTTAAATAGAAAAAACCAAGAAGTTGATATTCTTCTTATTGATACGCATAAAAATTATGAATTGACAAAATTTGAATTAGAGAATTATAGTAAATTATTAAGCGAATCCGGTATAATCTTAATGCATGATCTTGGAATTAATTGGAAATGGAATGCCATCACTAGTAGCAAATATCAAAGAGGTGCTTATGACCCCAAAGCTGTTGAAGAATTCAAAGGACATGATAGAGCTACGATGGAATTTATGAATTCCACAGAGTTTAAGATAAAAATCCAGTTAGGTAGCTACAATATGGCAGTACTATACAGGGATATATCACATTTAAATGGTGTAGAACCACAGGATCTTCCTTACGATAATAAGCGCAACCAAATAACCGAGTGGCAAATGCTCGAACGCCGTCAAAGCTGGGATGAAATCTGGGGAGAATATACAGACAAGGAGAACAAATGAGAATATTTAGAAAAGAGGTTGATACAAACAAGTACATTTTGGTTGATTATTATCTTGAATCCAAAACGACTTTGAGAGACGCGGCATGGAACTTAGCCATCGGACAGAGCGTTGGAAACCCAAACGTAAGGAACCAATGGGAGACAGATGAATTATTTGAAAATCACGCTTGTATAGTTCTTGGTTCCGAAGAACAATTACGCGTAAGATCTTTTGGAAATGTAACAATTGCATTCCCGGTTGTTAATATTGATTTAGCCACTGATGGTATATCTCATCTATTGTGTCAAATTATGGGAGGCCAGCTAGACATAGATCTTGTGTCAAAGTGTCATGTCTTAGACATTAAGTTTCCCGAGAGCGCCCTCAAACACTTTCGTGGCCCAAAGTTTGGAATCGATGGCATCAGAGAATTTACTGGTGTATATGACAAACCTCTGTTCGGTGGAATTGTTAAGCCAAAGATTGGAATCTCGCCTGATGTGTTGCTAGAAATGGTGAAGGAGATGGTTGAAGGCGGTGTCAATTTTATTAAAGAAGATGAGATCATGTCTAATCCAAATTTTTGCACTATCGAAGAGAGAGTTCCAAAAATCATGGAATATGTAAAAGGTAAAAATGTCATTTACTCTGTGTGCATTAATTCAGATGCACCGTATTTGTTAGACAGAGTTCGCCAAGTGCATTCTTTGGGTGGCAACTCTGTGCACGTTAACTTCTGGAGTGGTCTAGGATCTTATAAGGCAATAAGAGATTTAGACCTTCCGCTGTTCATACACTTTCAGAAAAGTGGAGACAAGATTTTAACAAACAAAGAACACAATTATCATATTGACTGGAGAGTAGTGTGCGATCTTGCTGGCTTAATGGGGGTTGATTTCATCCACGCTGGTATGTGGGGCGGATACATGAGTGATAATGAACAAGAATTACGAGGAGTTTTAGATACTTTACATAACAGAAACGTGATTCCTGCACTTAGTTGTGGTATGCACCCCGGCCTCGTTAACGCTATCTCTAGACGTTTCGGGGTTGATTACATGGCAAATGTCGGCGGAGCAATTCACGGCCATCCCGGGGGCTCCCTGCACGGAGCAAGAGCTATGAGGCAAGCTATTGATGGAATTGACGGAGAGGAATATAAAGCCGCCATTGATAAATGGGGAAAGGTTGATTAGATTTGTCGTTCAAGATGCCTAAAATATTGATATGCGGCATGTCTAGGACCGGTAGTACACTATTGGTCAAGGCAATTCGACAATACTTTAAAAAGTACTACGAAATAAATATCCCGGTCTATTCAAGAGGTGACATTAAAGAGATGTACAAGCATCCAGATAGAAAAAACAAGGTCTCCCCAGAAATGGGTGGGTGGAATAAAGTCAAAAAAAAGCCCTTCATCGCAAAAATGCATGTTCCGTTCAACTGGCCAGACGAGCAAGGCACTCGCCGTAAAATAGATCAAATAGAGACTAAGAAAATAATGGATAAAGACTTGCATAAAAATATAAAACTTGTAATAAATTGCAAAAGAGATATAAGAGATGCCACAGCATCGGAGATTATAAGCATCCGCGCTGCCCATCGAGAAACTGTAGAAAAAGAATTTAGAGAGTATTCGCAAGAAAAAATGAGAGAAATTGAACAGATTATGGATATTCTACGCGAAGAAGACGAAGCATGGCGCACCGACGATTTTTCACACCGATGCACCACTTGGGTATATGAGGATTATAAAAAAGATAAAATAAAGATGTTTACAGTAATATTTGATGCTATATCCGACACGTTCGATACGAAAAAACTCACCGGCGATGAGATTGAGCTTCTACTATCAGAACTAGCAGAACCTGTGGATCTCGGTATAATCCCAGAAGAAGGCAGGGCAATGACACAACGTATTCTAGACCCAGAGGTTTGGGCCCAATACCATAGGGATGGTGGAGAAAAAACGTGGAGCGGATGGAATGTTGGTGTCTCTTCAACCGGCGGCAAGGTTGGGTACTATAAAACATTTTTTAATCGAAAGTATTTAAAAGTCATGAACCAGAAGAACAAGCATATAGTTTGGCTTGAAAACAACAATTACGAGATGTAAATGAAGAAATTGATAGTAACAACCACTGATGACAAGTTTGCCCCGGGCTGTGCAGTGTTATTATATTCTCTTAAAAAGAATATGAAAGAGTTTGCCGACTGTGACGTAAAAGTATTTTATACAGGTCTCTCCCAGTCAAACAAGGATATGATAAAAAGTGTGTGTCCGAAAGCTGTGATACAAGAGCCAGAAGATTTTGATTACTGCAAGGGCATTAAAACATTGTATGGTGAGGACAATCAAGATACCTATTTGTGCTTAGAATCGTTTAAACAGTCTGAGTATGACAGAGTAGCTTATATCGATACGGATATGTTATGTATATCAGACATATCGTATATATTTTCAGAAGAATTGTCCTATGACATGATGGCCTGTGCTGGAACAAAACATTTAAACCAGAAAGAACACTATCACTCATCTGGTTTTCCCAAGTTCAATGCTGGCTTTATGGTTATTGGCAAAAACAATCTAAAAGACCATAAAACGTACAATAAGCTTATAAGCATTGTTAAGAAAGCGGTCGGTGCTAAATCTGGAAACGAGTACCGTATTCTACACAAAACAGCACAGACATTTAATGATCAAGACGCTATAAAAATCTACTGGCAGAAAAATCCAGTTTATATACTTCCAGACTGGTACAATTTTAAAGGATTCGGCAACGGCCCAAGTGACGGTGAGTTTAAAAGAACAGACAATCATTTCAGAAGTAACCTTAAAGACATCAAATTAATTCATTATTCAGGTAAGCGTAAACCATGGGCCAATGTTACAGATCGTTCCGGTGGCTCAGTTGATGGCCGCATCGCTGGAATCTATGACGTTTGTTCCATGGCGGATCCAAAAGAAATGAATAAGTCTCTGGCCATTCATATGTGGCATGATTATTATGAAGAATGTTTTGGAGAAAAGTGTGAAAATGATTGGTACCAACATGACAAGGACTTGAGGTGGTAAATGAACATTCTTATCCCAATGGCTGGTGCTGGTTCTCGGTTTGCCGAAAAAGGTTATAAACTTCCCAAGCCGCTTATTGATGTTGCCGGCGAGCCCATGATTAAAAGATGTCTGGATAGTTTAGGTATGAAAGGACAGCATATCTTCATTATCAGAACTTATGAGAACAGGGAACACTACAAACAGCTTAGACATGTTTTAGAGCAGGCGACAAAAGAACCAATTATTATTGAAATAGATCAGCTAACTGAAGGCGCTGCTTGCACTTGCTTGCTAGCAAAAGAATATATAAACAATGACGAGCCATTGATATCGGTTAACTGTGATCAAATCATGGAGTGGGACGCTAGCCATTTTATGAATCATATTACAGAGAGTGATATTGATGGCTGTGTGGTCACTTATGATTCGGATTCTATTAAAAATAGTTACATTGAGTTGGATGAAAACGGACTCGGTGTCAGGCTAGCCGAAAAAGATCCGATTAGCAAACATTCTTTAACCGGCGTACATTACTGGACAAAAGGTAGATTTTTTGTAGAATCTGCCGAATCGATGATTGAACAGAATATAAGAATCAATAATGAATTTTATGTGGCACCAACTTACAATGAAATGATAAAACAAGGGCAAAAGGTAACAAATTACCATATTAGCAAAAGCCATTTCTACCCAGTAGGAACTCCCGATGACTTACAAAAGTATTTAGATACAAAGAAATTAGTAACAATATGTGGCCACACATTTTACAATAAGCCAGATTCCGATTCGCTTGTTATTGACTTAGGCGCCAATCGTGGAATCTTTTCTGAAGGTATTATAGAAAAATATGACTGCACAGTGATTGCTTATGAACCCTCAAGGCTTCTGTGTGATAAGCAGTTAAAAGGATTAGCTGAACGATATAGCAACTTTTCTTATGAACAGAAAGCAGTGTGGTCTGAAGATAGCACTATGACTTTGAGTGACTTTTGTGATAAGAATGGTAACACTAGTGGCGTAGCTAATACATTAATGTCGCATAAGAAAGACAAACGCCGCGACGGACGCTATATTCGTGAAAAATATGAAGTTCAGTGTGAAGGGATCAATAAATTGTTAAAAAATCATGAAAAAGTTGATATACTTAAGGTTGATATCGAGGGAAGCGAATTCGAAGTTTTGGCTAAAGCTTCTGATGAGAGTCTAAAAAAATGCAATCAAATCTGTGTTGAGTTTCATCTTTTTTGTCAAGCTGAATACGAATTGAATATAACAAACGAAGATCTCAAGACAATAGTTAGAAGAATAGAAAGTCTAGGATTCAAGTCTTTAAAAACCAACAGCAAGCACCCCGATTATTTATTCTACAAGGATTAAAAAAATGCCAGAGAAAGTATTAGTTACCGGCGGCGCCGGCTTCATTGGACATGCATTAATAGAACATTTGCTAGCCAATACAAAACATGAAATCGTGTCTTTGGATCGTCTAGACACATCCGGCAACCTAAGCCGATTAGGCTCCCTGATGGACGAAAACCCAGAGTACCGTTCACGACTTAAGGTAGTATGGCACGATCTTAAAGCGCCATTAAACGATTACGTTCTTAAAAAGATTGGCCATATTGATTATATTTTACACCTCGCAGCCGGCTCACATGTAGACCGCAGTGTTTTGTATCCAATGGAGTTTGTAATGGACAATGTTGTTGGCACATGCAACATTCTTGATTATGCTCGTCTAAATTGTGACAACTTAAAGCTATTTTTATACTTTAGTACAGATGAAGTCTTTGGCGCAGCCCCCGAAGGCGTGGTCTTTAAAGAAAACGACCGGTACAACTCGGGCAACCCTTACGCCGCCACCAAGGCCGGCGCAGAAGAACTGTGCGTAGCATACGAAAATACATACCGTTTGCCGATTATTACCACACACACTATGAACGTATACGGTCCCAAGCAACACCCAGAAAAATATATCCCCTTAATTGTTAACAAAGTGCTCAAAGGAGAGACCTTGGAGGTACACTCCAATCCAGAAATGACAAAGGCTAGTAAGCGACACTACTTGCATTCGCAAGATGTGGCTAGTGCAATTCTATTTTTAATGAACAATCATAAAGTTGGTGAAAAGTACAATATTGTAGCCAATCAGGAATCTGATAATCTAGAATTAGCTCTTAAAATTGCTGAGATTATGGATATGCCCCTAGATTATAAACTTGTCGACCCACAAATTACACGACCTCGACATGATTTTCGATATGCACTATGTGGAGAAAAGCTGAAAGATATGGGGTGGAATCAAGAAATTAGTTTAGAAGATGGTTTAAAAAGTGTCATTGATTGGTTTGTGGATAACGAGAGTTGGAGATAATTTGAAAACCGCAGTCCTTTTCGCTGGCCATCTGCGAACTTTTGAGAAGTGTTATGAAAATCATTTGCATCACATTGTTGAGAAGAATGATGTTGATTTATTTTTTTATACCTCTAAGCAAGATTCGCATAAGATTTTAACACACAGTTCAGGAAAGCGATCAAGACGAAAAGAAAAGCCTAATGCGATTAGAAGCTTACATATTTACCAAAACAGCGATAAAAAAATTGACAAGTTGCACGAACTATATGAGCCATATATTAAAGCTGTATATTTTGAAGATGAAGAATATGACTATGCCGGCAACGAATACAAGCCCCCTAGAAAAATAGAACAATATAGTAGAAAAGATTGGAACTATTTCAGGACGACACAGTTTAAAAAAGTTTATTATGGATTTAAAGAAATAGAACAATATGCTGAAAACAATAACATTCAATATGATTATTTTATTCGCATGCGCCCTGATATGACCTTTTCACGACAGCGCGCCCGAACCAAGGGATATGATATTGATATAAATAGTCTAATGGCTTCTCATGATGGGTGCAAAAATACTGTATGGGTTTTTGGGGGTTGGCCCGTCTCTAAACGATTCATGTCTGAAGGAAAAGCACTTTATGATGGTTTTGCGCTTGGTAGTTTTGAGAACATGAGAAATTATTGTTCTTTGTATGAAAGAAGGTCAAAAAAGATAAAAGGCCCTTTCACCCCAGAAAACCAGCTAGCCCTGCACCTTAAAGAGCATGGCATTAAAATTAGATATTTGAATCGAGATTGGAAAAGATATTACAAAAAGTCTCTCGGAAGAGGGTATAGACTTGTTAGGGAATAAAATGATATTAATAGCACATCGAGGAAACACAAAAGGCCCAGAGCCGCAAAATGAAAACAGACCGGATTATCTACTTGAAGCGATAGATATGGGTTATGACGTAGAAGTAGATGTTTGGTGTATAGATGACCAACTGTATTTAGGCCATGACGGGCCCGAATATGAAACGAATATTAAGTTTTTACAAAATAGTAAATTCTGGTGTCATTGCAAGAACATTGAGGCAGTACAGAAATTACTACAGAACAATATTCACTGCTTTTTTCACAATTCAGATGATGTCACACTGACTTCTAAAAATTATATCTGGACCTTTCCAAAAAAGAGACTGTTACCCGGCTCGGTATGTGTGATGCCAGAGTATGGATATGAAGGTTATCTCGCGGATTGTGTTGGGATTTGTAGCGATTATGTGCTTGACTACAGGGATTTGTAAATGTATACAGAAGAAAGACCATGGGGAATGTTTGAGAATCTATTGGAAGAAGAATATTGTAAAGTGAAAAGAATAACAGTATACCCCGGCCAAAGGTTAAGTTACCAATACCATTTTAAACGCTCAGAAGTATGGACTATCGTGCAGGGAAACGCATTAATTACATTAGATGGAGTTGTAATGAGGTATAAAACAGGAGAAACGGTTATAATTCCAGCAGGAATGAAGCACAGAATAGAGAATGATACCGAGGAGCCTGTTATATTTGTAGAAGTACAGCACGGCGAATACTTTGGGGAAGATGATATAGTGAGGATTAGTGATGATTATGACAGAGAATGAAGATTTTTTACTTGCCGAAAGGAAAGAACTTAACAAAGTTCGACAATTGAAGATTTCAAAACGTAATGTATGTTTTATACATATACCAAAAAACGCCGGTACGGCCGTACAGAGAGTGATCTTTGAGCGTACCAATGGTATTGCTGGACATATAACTGCAACACAAATAAACTCGTTTGAAGAATATAAGGGTTTTGAAAGTTTTGCTTTTTGTAGAGATCCTTTTGGTCGTTTTGTTAGTGTCTATTTGTGGAGATTAAGAAAAGATGAACTTGTTAAAGAACTCGGAATGGAAGGAGTATTAGATATTCTGACAGACGATAATGTTAAACAACCTCTCGCCCCGTTTGGATTCGAAGAGACCCCGGGAAAACTAGATAGAATGTTTCTACCACAAAATCGATGGATAAACGAAAACACTACCTATATCGGCCGCGTCGAAAGGTTACATAAAGAGTTCCTAAAGCTGAAAAGCATGTACGGACTTGGCTTTGCATGGACGAAAACAGAACAGAACGTTCGCCACAATCCAGCAAAGAATTATGGCCCACAACCCGCGCCTACACGACAAACTCTTATTAAGATTTTACAACAAGACAAACAGCTTGGGAATAAGTTTTTCGATTACTATGCTGAAGATTATCAAAAATTCGGTTATAATATACCAAAGGAACTAGAAAATGTTTACCAAAAATTTAAATAAGACAAAGTTTGGATTAGCCAGTGCCGCCCAAAAGGTACCAGAACAACAAACATGGATAACACCTCAAAGCCCTGAAAGGTTTTACAGGGGCGGACTCCGTTCTTTAGCAATATATGAAAATCTTGTCAAAGAAAGACAACAGAAGTATCCACAATGGAAAGAATTTATTACCGAAGAAGCCGACGAAATCGCCCGCGCAGTTCAAGAAAACGGGTTTTACAGGATCGAGAACTTCTGGGACACAGATTTTCTAGACCAGATTAAAAAACAAACACTTGATATGATAGCAAACCCTACTCCTGATAAAGTAAAGTATCCACAAGATGGCCGTCATACACAAATTGTGTTTCCACTCAAAAACATTCCGTTAACAAACGAGATGGCCACAAACAAAACAATTCAGTCAATCGCAACAGCATTCTTCAACTGCATGCCGGTGCTGCCTGACTACCCACTCCGCGAAATAGTTGGAGGATGCCTACCTGCGCTTGGAACGACTAACTTACGTTTAAGTGAGGCTAGTAAATCAACAAACGAGGGTACCAATATGTTCCATAAAGATTTTAATAGCCCCATTAGACTCATCAAATTTTTTACTTACTTTGATGATGTTCCTATTGAAAAAGGTCCATTTACTTATGTTGCCGGCAGCAACAAACAACTTCCATCTCAACCGCACTGGTCATCTCAACATCGTTGGCCAGACAAAACTATCGAAGCGGTATACGGAAAAGAAAGAGTGACCCACTTGACTGCAAACTATGGTGATTTACTGATAGCAACAACCAACGGGTTTCATAAAGGATTAAAGCTTCAGACTGGCTCACGACTAATGTTTACTTTAAACTATGTTGTACACCCAGAACTCGGTGGTCAAGCTTTTAATGGTCCTCCACAGGGCTACCATCAGGTTCTAAGAGACACCTTTGAACAGATTGATCCTTCTGATCAACATTTATATGATTTTATGGATATAGTATGATTGTGTATATTGACATTGACGAAACAATAGCCAACACACCTGAAGACAGAAATTATAGTCTATCAACTCCTATTGTAGAAAATATTAAGAAGGCCAACAAATATTTTGACGACGGCCACACTGTAGTTTACTGGACAGCCCGAGGATCCGGTACGGGAATGGACTGGCACAAAGTTACCAAAGACCAGCTTGATTCGTGGGGAGTCAAATACCACGACCTAAAGCTTGGCAAACCAGTTTATGATCTTTTCATAGACGACAAAGCAATGAATCCATCTGAATGGAACAAACAAGGAGAAACAAATGGATAATAATGAAACTGATAACATGCACCTGTCTGATCAGGCAATTGGAGCAGTTATGATGGCTTTACAAAGAAGCCTGTTGGAACAATCTGATATTGTACCAACACTAAAGGGGATGAAACTAACCACATCTGAGCAAGGATTGGTAGTGCTTAATCCCCCAATTGTTAGAGCGGCCAATGAAGAAGATACAGAATAATGCCGCGATATTCATATTATTGCGAATCTTGTGAGACTATATCTAACATGTTTCACACCATGGACGTAGTAATGGAAGACTGCCCTTTATGTTTGAAAGAAGCGAGTTTGCAAAAGATGGTATCTAAACCCTCTTATCGCTCTAAAATCACAAAGGACGAAAAACCAAAAGATAAAGTAGAAAAACACATTGAATCTGCCCGCGAACAACTTGAGCGGCAAAGAGAGGATATGAAAAACGAGGAAATTTTAGACAAATGACAATATCAATTCAGCTAGCTGTTGTGCTTGGTTTGCTTTTGCTGGCCTCATTAATTTTAAATGCCGTTTTGATCTGGTATGCTAGAAGTTCGATTAAGCAACTAGCATTTATATCAGAAAACGTAGGAGATCTAAGGGATTCTATCGGTGCATATGCAAGACATCTAAAGTCAGTGTATGAACTCGATATGTTCTATGGTGATGAGACATTAGGAGCACTGATGCAACACACAACAGAATTTGAAGAATCGTTACAACTTTATGATGATTTCTATGATTTATTCGATATAGAAGACGAGGTGGTAGAAGTAGAAGAGGAGGAAGGAGAAGATGCCGCGCCGCAGACGGAATAGTAAAAAAGACCCCAAAAAGCAGTATTTTAGAAAAGAACATGAAGATGCTATCATCAGATATGCTCAAATAGACGATATGCGTGAGCGCACCTTTCTGTATGAAAATTGGATTGGTCCCGCATTCTCAGAAATGGTTGACAAAATTGTATTTACATATCGATTTACCAATCTGCCAAACATCGAAGAACTGCAAGCAGAATGTAAGATATGGCTTACAACGATTTTAGACAAATATGATCCAAGCAAAGGTTCGAAAGCCTTTTCTTATTTTTCGGTAATTACCAAAAATTGGTTTATTCATAAAGTAAAGCGACAACAAAAGAGGCTAGTTCGCGAAACCGATTTAGAATCGATGTCTAGCCAAGCTCATCTCGACCATATGTCGACAACAAATAAGTATTTACCAGAAAGAATGGAGCGCGAATTCTGGGAACTTTTATGGAAAGAAATGGAGTCTTGGGATGTTTCGACCATGAAAGAAAATGAAAGAAAGGTTTATGAAGCTGTTAAAATTTTATTATCTAACCCTGATGACATAGAAATTTTTAATAAAAAAGCTATTTATTTGTACTTGAGAGAGATTACCGGTTTGAATACGAAGCAAGTTGTCAATAACTTGAACAAGATGAGAAAGCGGTATAGAGTTTTTAAAGACAAGTGGAATGGTGGAGAACTGTGAAATTAGATCAATACATAGCAGAAGTCGTAGACAACATTCGATCTGACCGCGAGGTCACTAAAGAATTGTTGAATGATGCGATTAACTACATGACAGCCAAAGTCGACGCCCACGAATCAGTGGGTCAGGTCGCGGCCAAGTATGTAGAAACACTGCAGCGCTCCAACGAGCAGCTTGTAAAGATCGCTGGCTTGGTACACAAGCAAGAACAGAACAAGTCAGAAACCCTGTCAGACGACGATAAAAAACAACTTTTAGATATGATTAGTTCGGGAGAGGCGTTATGAGCGCTAGCGAATCAGGAAGTGATAGATACCTTCCCGGTACACTAAACCCAGAAGCTATCAAGACTCCCGGGGATCACCCTGACGGGTTCACTCCTAGTACTGACGGTAATAATTTATTTGCTACTATTCGTAGTTCTTTCCAACGCGGCCAATCGCTGAATAGCTTTGAGGGTGTAACTAGGTATAAAGCGATGGTTATCTCTGAAGTTCAAACTACCAAAACTGGTGGGTTCTTAGGCATGGGGGGTACAGAAAGATATGAGTTTAAAATAAGAATTCCCGAACTACACAGCGGTATTCAGGATCCGTGTGCTTTGCCACCCGATGGCGGCACCGGCGCAAATTATAATGATAAAGTTAGAAAATTAGTAGCAATGCACCCATCAGCATACAGTGCTAGCGATGCTGAAGGCGGCGACTCCGACCTGCCCGAGCCATCAATGGGGGATATCGTTTGGATTACGTTTGAAAAAGGACCATCAGCCGGCCGCATGGGTGGCGCAACTTATGTTGGTAGATATAGTAAAGGCCAAGGTACAAACAACATTTCGGACACTTGCTCAGATTTAGCAGAACTTATGTCTGAAAATGGAAACGGTAACACAGTTGGGGGCAATAACTACGCACCCTCTGGTGGTTATCCCGGCGATCCAAGCACTTGGCCAGTTTCACAAACCGCTGAACACGCACAAGGTGATGAGGCAGACGATATTCATGAAGTAGCTAGAGCATACTACGAAGAGCATGATTTTACATGGTATGAAGATCCTATGATAATGAATCTGTGGGGCATGAGAAATACAAGCACGGTATCAAGTAATAAATTTGAAGATAAAATTATGTGCGGATACACAGATGACAGCGGCCAGAAGCACGTTTATACATGGCCAGCAACCACACGCCCCGGCCTGTATGCCATGACTGACGGACGCTCTTCAATCGCCATTATGGTCCCTTCAGCACCAAACTACTGGGCAACTCCCGATCCTGTTCGCTCGGGTCGACCATCATCAAAAGGGCAGAAAACCTATTATTATGGAAATCAAAACCCGGTTCGTGGTAGAAACTCCGACAGCGCCAAGAGTTACGCCGGAATCGGCCCAGACCCGGTACAAGCGTATCGTGATTCAAATAATGATAATGTATTCAACTACGATCCTAACAGTATTGGCGGTTGTCAGCAGTGTCAGATTCACGGAACAAAACCAGATCCTCCAGATTATGTTGCTAACAACATGTCTGGCTTAAGGGCTGATGGTTCTGCATGGTCATGGGGTGAGGGTTGCCAAGTATGGCAGTCATGGAGAGATTACGAATTTTGGTTAAGCTTGTGGCAACAACAGATCCAAAAAGGTACTAGAGAGTGGGTAGATTACGTCTTGATCCGCGCAGAAGACGCACCGGATTTATGGGCTACAACCCCACAATCAGATAGTGAGGAGCCGCAAGCCGGCGACCCAGTAGAGTAAAGAGGAATTAAATGAGTCTATTCAGCAAGGGAAGAGACGGTGGCCGAGAAACAAAAAACATCGGCAACCCTAAAAAGAACAAAGTTGAACAAATCAAAGACGGAAGCACTAGCAGTGGCTCCGAGGAAGCGAAAGAAGCCCGCCGCAGAGTTATGGGCGGCGTTGGCTGTGAGAAGTTCATTGAGCCAGTTCCGTCATATGATCGTGCTCCATGTGAAAAGGTTATAAGCGGAGACAATAATCAGTGGATTGTGCTGGGACGCGACCGACCGGGCAACCGAGCAACTGGCTATGGCGGCGCCGGCCATTCACATTGTGGCCACATCGATTTAGTTGTTGGTCGAGCATCTAGTAAGAACAATGGTCTTAAGGCCGCAGGCCCAAGCGATGATGATGTCATCGGCAACAGTTTCTTTAATGACGCAGCCAGAATCTATATAAGCTCAAAAACAGATATTGACAAAAACTTTGGCCTTTCGCGAGGCAATCAAGGCAATAAGAAAGCCGTAGCTGGCATTGGAATCAAAGCTGACGCAGTTAGGGTGATCGGCCGAGCCGGCGTAAAAATTGTAACTGGAAAAGCTCAAAATGTTAAAGCCGGCGCCGGCGGTGAAAAACTGTCAATGGGTTCCAAAGATATTCGACCTTCACCAAAGATCGAACTAATCGCGGGTAACCAAGATGGTTCTTCAAGACATTTCTCAATAGACAAAGGATTTTTTACAGTAAACAATATCCAGCCAGCAGT
>Ga0163179_10001369_pt1 | contig 17361 bp, 15 predicted proteins | sample AtlANTMetagenome_FD_109643 | JGI IMG/M metagenome (GOLD analysis project Ga0163179, IMG submission 109643) | Marine eukaryotic phytoplankton communities from the Atlantic Ocean - Atlantic ANT 2 Metagenome | ecosystem: Environmental > Aquatic > Marine > Oceanic | place: North Atlantic Ocean... | reverse complement strand
GGTTTTTCCTGAAGGTACTCCCATCCCCAACCAAAAAGGAACATGAGAAAGATCCCGAGCCCATACACCTTAAGTGCTTCTTTCATCGTCTCACCATGGCTTCAGCATCTTCCCACTTGGTCCAAGGATGGGTTTGTGGGCAGCGTCGTAGTGGGCTGGGACATTGCTGGCGAGATCTTGGAGCTGATTGAACAAATCCAAGGCGCTCTGGCTGCTGACGGCTTGTGAGATGGACACGGGAATCTTTCCGCCGATGTCCAACACACCGCGGTAGATGACCAAGGACACACCCTGCTGAGGCAGTATTAACCATTCGCCTCGGTTTTCTGGGGTCCATACCCCCTCTTTGACCAAGGTTTTTTCTTTGGAATCGAGCTGACCCAACAGAGCTTCACCACGTGCATCCAAATCCCATGAGCGACGCCAGATCCTCTTTGCACTTGAGGCGTAGGCCTGGGTGTCGGTTTGGATTTCAAGGACCCAGTGTCTGTCGGACATGGGAAAAGGCAGGGAAAGATGCTGATAGAGGAACTTGTGTCCCGGTTTGCTGCCTTTGAGTTGGTGCTCGGTGATGCGCTCGCTCAGTCCATTGTGGGCATCGTCGAGAATCGCAATCCAAATGGCCGCGGGTTCGGCGCGTACTACACCACTGATGACCACCAATCTTTTGCCATCCTCGGTGTCGTCTTGTCGCCAGACAGTTTCTCCCTGACCAAGACGAGTACGCTCCTCGTCGGAAAAGCCAGGCACTCCAAAACTGGAGTGCTTTTGAAGTGAGGTTTTCTGACTTTCGAGCAGTTCTTGAACATCGAGTGAGAGGCCCAAGCTTGTCAGCAAGAATGTCGAGAGAATCCCCATACTTTGTCCGGCGATTGCGCCTATTTTTTCATGGCTTTTAGGTATTTCACCATGGCATCGAGTTGTGCATCACTCCATGCGGCGCCAAGCGCGGGCATCATGGGCGACTTGCCAACGGCAGCCCCGCCGCCTTTGATTGCGGCTTTGACTTGGGCATCGGTGCGAGTCTTCCAAAATGCAGCGTCTTGGAAGTTTGCGGGCTTGACCGGCAAATTAATGCCGTCACCTGCACCTTTGGCTCCGTGACATGAGGCACACTGCGCAGCATAATCGCTTGCGGCGTCTGCCATGACGGCGGGTGAGATTAACAGAGAAACACTAACAAAAAGGGTACGCATAAGGACTCCAGCGTTCTAGAGACGGTTTGTCTTTTTATCCTGTTTGGGTCAGACGCGTTATACAGCGATCCATTCAATGACACATATTGGAGTTTCAATCATGCGTTTTCTCTTTGTTTTTGCTTTGTCCGTTTTTGTGTATACCCCTACCGCTATGCCTTGTGCTGGTGCTGATTGTGGCTCGGCGTGCAAGTTGGGAGAGGCTCCAGCGACAGTTGATTTGTCGAAATTGAAGGGAGACCGTGCTTCTTTTACTGTGACTGGAATGAAGTGTGGAAAGTGCAGCTCCAAAGTGGTGGTAGCACTCAATGCGGTCGCGGGTGTGAAAGGCACAACTGTTGATCATGAGACCGGCAAGGCGCAGGTGGTCTTCGAAGGTGCGAAAACCAATACGGAAGCACTCCTCGCAGCCATCAACACGACGGGCTACACCGCCAAGATTGACAAGGCCGCTAAGTAATCGAATGCGGCAGAGTGCGCTGATTCCGGCGTTTAACGAAGCTGAGAGCATCGTTTCGGTGCTCATTGGCTTGCGGCGGGTTTTGCCTGAGATTGAGATTCTCGTCGTGGATGACGGGAGCACGGATGGGACCGCAGAGTTGGCTTTAGAGTTCGGTGCACAGGTGGTGCGTCGCAAGCGTGGTGGCTATGCGGCTGCTCTTCGTACTGGGTATCGCCACCTTCTGGGTCAAGGTGTGGAGCAAGTGATTCAGCTTGACGCGGATGGTCAGCATCCTCCGGAAGCGGCCTTGGGCTTGTTGGACGGCTTGTCGGAGGCCAACTGGGTGGTGGGTAGTCGTGCCAACACCCAGTCTCCTGCGCCGCTTACCCGAAGGGTTGGAAATGCAGCATTGGCGGGTGCTGTCCGGGCATTGATTCGGGTTCCGCTTCAAGATGTGACCAGTGGTTTTTGGGCGCTTGATGCGAAGGCGCTGGAGGTGTTCTCGACCCATTTTCCATCGGATGTAGCAGACGCCAATATTCGCGTACTGGCCGCTCGCCGGGGTTTAGTGATTCGGGAAATACCGGTCTGTATGGCAGAGCGGGTAGAGGGTGAATCCATGCACGATGGGATTGCGGGACTCTCTAACTGGGGTCGCTCGGTCTACGCGGTTTTCCGAGAATCCAAGGCATAAGCGTCTAAGGGGTGCTTCGTAATGCCTCGGCCATTTGTCGTAACTTCACGCGTCCCAAACTGTAGACGGTGGTGGTGATCGTACTTCCCCCATCTCGATAGCTGTGGCTGCCGACAGCTTCAAACTGTTGTTCGATGACGAGTTGGACTGCAGAGTTTTGGCGATCGCCAAATCCTTCTTTTCTCTCCTCACTCACAGCGATGTAGGGAAGAGAGCCGGCTCCGGGGCACTCCTGTAGATAGCGCTCGAAGCATTGAGCGACGGCTAATTTTCCCCCTTCAGGACACTGACTTCCAGGACATCGGTTTCTTTCGGTGTAGTAGCTGAGTGCTTGAGAGGAGGTCACGATGCCTCCCGGGCGCGGAAAGTTCTTCTTGATAATCGCTGATACGCTGCGATCAGAGAGTCCTTCCCCAGAGGGTAGTTCACTTGGGTTCCACCATCTCGATGCAAAGGGTTGATGATAGATTTGGAGAGAAATGACGACAGCGAGAGCACTCAGAGTACCGCGTGCGCTCGGTCGCCACTTTGGTGCAATCCATTTGGGATGACGAGCTGCTAGCTCTTCTGCGATGTAGAAGAGACTGACAAATCCGCGCAGCACACAGATAAAGATCAGAGGACGTGCAAAGAGCGCATACCGATCCGGAGCACGTGTGGCTTCCAGCACCACAAGTGGGCTTAAGAAGCCCAGTAAGAACAGACTGCTCCGCCAGTCCCAACGTGATGCATCACGTTTTTTTCCGAGCCCCCACCCGATCACACCGATCCAGAAGATGAGCACCAGTAGCGTCCAGTTCATCCCTGCGACCTTCATGGCTCGCAGACCACGCTGAACAGCGAGCCCTGGAGCAGAAGGCAAGTTGTGGAGTATGTGCCCGCTGGCTTCTGTTGCGCCTGTTGGAGGGACTGGACCGGTTCCCCAATCCGATCCAGCCACACCTTGGCTGTATACGCTGACAACCATTTGAAGCGACAAGTCATCGTAGCGGTGAGTCAGCCACTCAAATGTCAGCCAAGCAATCAAGACCGCAGCCGCTATAAACCGTAGACGGGTAGTCCATGGTTTCTCCATCAAAAGGAGGAGTCCAAGGGCGATGGGCACGAATAGGAGCACCAAGTAATGGGTGCCCATTGCGAGGCCCAAGCTCAGACCCATCAGCACAATCCATGGCCAAGTTCCTCTTCGCATGGCTAACCATGTGCAGAGTGCGAGAAAGACTACGCTGAACTGAAGTGCTGGATCGACTCCGTAGGAGAGTTGATTGTTGAATAGTTCAGGCGACCAGGCGGTCAAGAGACCTGCGCCAAGCCCGACTGCGCGACCAGAGGTCCAGCGGCCTATTCCATAGGCCACAACACCCAACAGTGCTGATAGGAGGTGGTTGAGCATGTGGCCTCCCACAACCACATCGCCAAAGAATCCATAGAACCATGCGTTCAACATGGTGTAGGTGGGGAGTCTGTGGGGGTCGAGCACACCGCCGGAGGCCCAGGCTTCCGCGTTGCGAGCCCAGTTTCCAGCATCCGGCCCAATGAGCAACCAGTCTTGGAGATTTCCCCAATCCCACCACCAACTCGGCAGGTGCGCTGTTTCTCCAAGCCCGGGATCGATGCGAGCCTGTCCGTCCCAGCGGATACACAAGATTAGCCAAAGGCACAAGAGATCGAAGCCAACGCTGGCGATGGTCTTTCGGTTCCGCCAGATGCGTTGGGCTACGGGGTGGTCCATTGAATCCTTTGGGCATTGGGGGTCTGGCGGGTCCCTATTCGACTGCTAGGCTGGAGTACGATGGGGACGATTTGGCTATTTTGACGCAGGGTGGCTTCTCCTGCGTGGAAAACTTCAATGGAAGCGTAGCGTTGCGTATTGGCAAGCACGCCTGTCGGGGTGGTGAAGGGTGCTTCTAGCCAGAGGGGGGCGGAATCTGTAATCTGGCTTATCCACACAAAAGAATTCCCTCTTTTGGGAGTCTTCTTGAAGGTGGTGGCTTCGGGCACATCAAGTTTCTGTAGGCGCTCATACCAGGTCTTGCGGAGTGCTGTGTTGTTTCGGTTGACCGGTAGTACGCCTCCGATGGCACCGGCTTTGAGCGCTCTTTCGAAAAGGATGATGCTTGTTTGGGGGCCTTCACCAGGTCGGGTGGTGATTTCGGTGATCCATGTGCTTTTGGAGAGTTTTTGAAGCGCTGCGCTATTTCTCGAGGAGAGAGAAAGAGCTTGGAGCGCCCTGCCGGTGACCATGCGTTCTAATGGGTCGTCTTGAAACAGACCGGCTAAGGCGTACATTAGATCCGGGCTGCCCTCTGTGGTCCAGAAGAGCAAGGAGGGGTTGTGGAGCGTATGCTTGTAGAGGAGTTTGTGTTGGGCAGAGACTGCGGCTGCGTGAGTGTCTACCTGCCGTCGTCCGGCTTTGACTTCTCCATCGCATCTCGGAAGCATAACCACGAATAGTCCTGTTTCATCTGCGATTTTGAGCCAATCTTGGTAGGGATAGCTCCCGTGAATCTCAATGGTGTTGATTCCGGCAGAAAGGAGTTCTTCAAAGGCTTGGGGGTCCTTTTCCCAGTTGCTCTCCATGCGGACAGCTACAAAGCGTGTGGGGGTTTTATTGAGTAAAAAGGACTGATCTTCTAAGCCGGTGGAGCGGGCACCATCGCGCTCAAAAAGCGCATCGAGTTGCTCGCCTTGAGCGTTTTTTAGTATGGCTCCAAATTGATAGAGCGCGTCGGAGCCTGTATCGGGCCCCCATTGCAGCAATTCCCATGGAGTTTCCGCGGCGACAGCGCGACCATCTTTGAGTTGTGCTTCACCGAGGTCTGCGAGTTTTTTTCCGTCGCGGGTGACCAAAAAGGAGACTGTTGCCCCTTCAGGTGCATCGTTGATGCTAGCGGTTGGCTGAATCTTGCTCCCATCGAACGGGAAAGCAATCCAGTCGATATTGTGTTGAGGACGCAGGCGGAGTTGGATGAATCCGATGTCGGCTTGCAGGTAATTGATCTCTTTGCGGGCCCCGAGTAGGAATCCGGACTTTTTCCCTGGGGATTTCACCTTGAGGCGTAGTTCGTGGTTTCCGGGTCGGAGTTTTTGGCCCAATTCCAACTCGGCAGGGAAACTACCGCCTGTCACATTGCCGATGTGTTTTTGGTTGAGCCAAACCTCTGCGCTTGACCACAGATCGTGGATGATGAGCACACTGTCATCCATTGGGTAGCGGTTATCCAGTGTGAAGGACATTTTGGCCTCGGAAACACCGGGTTCTGCTGTCGGCAGAAGGGTTGGTTCACCGAGATTGAGGAGAGCTTGTTGATTGGGGATTTGGGCCGTGTAGGGTGCCGGGGGAAGTTCTACTTCTCCGGCATTCGGGCTTGGGTCCGAGTTGCACCCAGCAAAGAGTATCCACCAGAAGTGTCTCAGAGGATTCGCCATACGCTGTACTTAGCTGATTCAAAGACTTGGGTGGCTTCTTTGCGCAACAACTTGGAGAGCAGTTGTTCTGGAGCTCGAAACTGTTCTTGAAACTCTTTTTCTGAAAGGAAGGGATAGGACTTTCTTAAGAAGTTGCTGCAGTCATCACACACGCCTCCGACGAGCAGATAGCTCACACCGGACTCTTTCAAGAATTGCAGACTTTGCTCCCCTTTTTGAGCCAGCAAGACTCGACTGGGGATGTGATCTTCCACCGAGCCCAGCACTTGGCTGCGCTCAATGTGCAGTTTTGGCCATGCAAAGAGCAGGGCGATTTTGGCGTCCTTGGGTGTGTAAGTGTTGATGTAGTGGACGGACTCGTAGCCCCGGAGTTGTTCTTTGAGCAAGACTTCTTGGTCCTGTAAGCCCAAAGCGATGGGTGCCTTGGGCCCGATGTCTTTTAGCCACGGACCCCAATTGGCAGGCAGTCCAAAGAGAAAGGCCAAATAAAAGGCCCAGCGTGCCCAGCGTGGCAAGGACACAAAGCCGGTTGCGAGTGCGAGTGCGAGAATGGGTGCCGCCGGGAGAAGATAGCGCAGCCAGTGTGGACCGATGGCCCAACCGAAGAGTCCTGCAGTGGCACAAACCCAGAGTGCTTTGTGCTTTTTTGCGGCCAACAACAAGCCAGCAGGCAGGAGAATCAGTCCTGCTGGGCTGACACGACCTAAGAAGACATTGGAACTGGGGTCGGCGTGAATGCTGAGGTTCCAGGGCAAGGCCAGAAAGTCGGTCCACTCCCTTCCCATGCCGTATTTGTCGAGCATCATGAACTGAATGTGTTCTGTGTCCCAGCCGAGGTAAGGAAACAGCGCGTGGTCACCATTCCAGAGATTGAGCATCCACCAGAATGCAACCAACAAGAGTGAGAGGCTAGCCCATCGGATGCTCTCTACAAGAAAGAGTCCTTTCTTTTGGATCATCCATGCCAGGAAAATACCCGCGACAACCGGGCCGCTTGTGTACTTGGCCGCAAGGGCCATTCCTGCAAAGAGCGCCATTCTTTTGGGACGGTCGGACAGGGCGTTGTCGAGTGCGAGCAAGCACCACAACGCGGTGGGAATGTTGTTGTAGGCCAGTCCCATTTCGCGCAAAAAGGTGTAGGACCCCACCAACAGGAGCACGCTGGGTATGCCCGCACCCTTTCCCGCTCGCCGCTCGGCGATCTCCCAGAGAGACCAGAGGAGTAGGGTGCTCAAAAACAGGTGGAAGATCTTGGGTCCTGCGCTACCCGCGAGACCATACATTGCCGTGTACAACATGTGCACAGGCAGTGGTCGGGAGGCATCCGGCTGAAGTTCTCCGCCGTGTATTTCTCCATCGATAAGAAATTGATGCGGCAGGGCGAGATGTTGGTAGATCTCGTCGGTATCCACGGCAGGCGACAGGGCATCAATGCTTGCGGCAAGCACGGTGATGCCCAGAATGAGCAGAAGCAGTGGTGGTGCTTTGTGGAAACGGATCGTTGGTTTTCGGAGAAAGCCGGCGATGCCTAGGAGGCCAATGCAGCTCATCGTTACGATGGACACGCCGATGAGACTGGAGGTGATGCCGAGCAGTAGCCCCAAGAGGCCTGCGCCCATTGCAAAGGCTTCAGAAAAGGAGGCATCCTTGAGCACAGAGGCCCCGGTGCCTGTGGCAGCGGCGATCCAGACTCCGGCAGCAAGAATCCCCATAAGCGCGTAGGTTGTTGCTTGCTGAGTTGAAAACGGAGCGGCGAACCCGATTAGAATGACCGCGGCGATCGCGATGGTGAGGAATCCGACGCTGTTTTTCATGAATCGACTCAAACTCGTTTGTTCCTTACTGAGAACTCTACTCTATTGGTCCATAAAGTAGGGTGTTCTCACCCTCATGAAAGAGCAGCCAGCCCATCCATCGACTGGGTCGTCGCTGGTTGTCTTTGCGTTTGAGGTGCAAGCCATCGGAACAGAAGATGTCGATGTCTTCTTTCGTATGTGCTTCCCAACATACAATTCCATTGGACAGACTCAGTCGTTCATTGCTGTGAACCTGACCAGAGAATGTCTGGGTATCGCCTGTTTCCTGATTCTTTAGGAATACTGCATGGTCAGTCAACCAGGCGATCCATTTGCCATCGACGACGACATGACGCTCGTGGGCCTTGCTTTGTGCAAGGGGTTTGGCGGTTGAGTTGTGTAGTGTGTAGGTCCAAACGTCTTCCCCTGTGTCTGGGTGCCACTCGACCCATGCAGTGGTCGCTTCACTGATGGACGGGGGATACCAAGGAAGGGGTTTGGCGCTGGGGATGGTGTTTCGAGTTTTGCTGCCGATTTCCATCCATTCAAGCTTTTCTACGCTGGAGATCAGCATGTTCTTCCCATCGGTGGCAATGGGGGCATGGGGCTGACTTGATATGGGTCGGATATTGGCGGGCTCGTTGGGGATAGACCAGCTTTTTCGATTGCTGAGATCGACGATTCGACCCGCACCAACACCCCAGATCTTACCGGGCGCTTCAAAGTTGATTTTTTCTTGCGTGACCACATGTTGGGCACGATTGGGTCTGGCGGAGCCACGGCAACCAATCGCCCAGCCCCCGGAAATCAGGGGCAATCGTGCGTCTTGACAGGGGCCACTTACCCAAGGAAGAGAGCGGACTTGTGCAATCGTGTGGACGGTTGGGTTTTTGTCCGTCGCAGTGCTCGCTAGACTAACCGTACCCGACAGGAGTACGAGTGCTGCCGTGCTGAAGAAACGAGCGCTTCTACTGGTGTTCAAAGTAGACGAAGGATTAGTTGCCGCTGCTGGTGGTGGTCGCTTCAATACCGCAGCAGTCCACAGTTACTGTAGTCGAGGTTTTTGTGGAGGCAGTTGTACAATCAGTCACAGTCAACTCCAAGACCCACTCGTTGGAGTCACACACATTGGGCTCAGTAGCTTCAATGTTCTCGAGCTTGACGTTGGTGGTGACTGAGTTTGGAGAAGCGATGATGCCGCTACCCGAGGTCAACTCCCACTGCACCGTGTATGGATCGCTGTCCGCATCGGTGATGGTAACGTTGGGGCCCATTTCGATAGTTTGATCGTCGCAGTCCTCGCAGTCGTAGACATAGCCGTCTTCTTCGCATTCCACTTCTCCGGCGCTCACTGTTGCAATCGTGCTGATTTCAACTTGCGGAGCCGTGTTGGCAGCGCGTTCGGACAAGGTAATGGTGACCATATCCGCCAAAGACCAGTTCGCACCATCATTGACGGTGAGCGAAAGAACGTATTCGCCCGCCCAGTCGCCCCAGAATGTAGGTGAGGCGATGTTTCTGTCGGAGAAGTTGGAATTGGAGGCCGCTGAACCGGTAGGTTTACTTTGAAGTTCCCAGAAATACTGGAGGGTATCTCCATCCGGATCGGCGGAAGCGGCACCATCGAGCTGGATGAAAGAGCAGTCTTCCGCTGCGACATCCTCTCCTGCGCTTGAGACAGGCGAGTTGTCATCGCCGGTGGCCGTCACAATGACTGCGTCGGGTTGACTGTCAATCAGACCGTTGTTGACCACGAGGTTGAAGATGTACACACCTCGGGCATCCGGTGTGAAATCCGTCGTCGCGGACGACGCGTCGGTTGCACCGGTTGCAGCAGAATCTGTTGGCTTCTGAACGAGGCTCCATGCGAAAGTGAGGTCTCGACCATTCGGATCAAAAGAGGAACTGCCGTCGAGGCTTGCTGCCTGGCCGACCTCGCCCACGATGTTGTCCCCAGCGACTGCTGTTGGGGATGTACTCGGAACCTCGGCTTTTACGATGAGGTGGTCAACTTCTGATTCGGTACGCCCGTCGGATACAGTAAGAGTCACAACATAGGTACCAATCGCATCGGGAGAGAACGTTGTGTCGATTGCTTCAGCGCTTGCGTTGGCAGTAAAGGGCATTTCCTTTTCTGCGAGTGTGGACCCCTCGGGAAGGTGCTCAAAGCCCCAGTGGTAGGTCAGTTCGTCGCCGTCTTGATCGAATGATGCAGCCCCGTTGAGTACGACACTTTGATCGGCGCTCACGCTTTGATCGTCACCAGCATTGGCGACAGGCTGGGTATTGGGTTCGCCTGTGTCTTCAGGGGTTCCTTTGCATGCTGCCAACAGCATTGCAGCGGAAAGCGAGTAGATGTATTTGCTGCGAAGCATTGGGGCTCCCAAGGGGGTTAGTTACTGCTCGTTCCTGTGCAGGTGAGTTGGATTTTGACGGTGTCGTCGTCATCGTGGCTACAGTCTTCCACTTTCAACTCCACTTCATATTCAACAGAAGATTGGGTGTCGTATTCTGCAGGAAGAGCAGGGGTGGTTGCTAATGCAAAGGCGGTGTTGGTTGCACCCATGACGAGGTTTCCGGAAAGGTCGGTCCAAGTATAGGTTAGGGCGTCACCGTCTACATCGAATGAACCAGATCCATCGAGATCGAACTCGACACTTTCACAGTCATCGCAGGACCAGACATAGGAACTCGTGGTGCAGTCTGCCTCCAAATCAGCAGCCTGCGTATCTCCAGCATTGGCTTGTGGTGGATGGTTCTGATTTTCAGCAAGGACCTCGTAGGTCACTACGTCGGGTGCGGATGAGAAGGTGCCATCAAAGACTTGCAACTGAAAGGTATATTCGCCTTGCAGATCCCAGGTAAACGTTGGCGTTGCGCTGGTTGTGTCCGAGATATTTGCCTCGGTTGCTGTAGATTCAGCGGGCGCGGATACCAAGGACCACGTGTAGTCTAAACTTGCGCCTTCAGGATCGTAGGAGCCGAGGCCATTCAACTCGATAGTGGTGCCATTACAAGGCGCCAACGAGCCGGAGTCACCTGCATCAGCCACAGGCGGTAGGTCTGTAGCACTGACATTGATGGTCGCATAATCGGGTTCCGAGTACTGGATGCCATCGGACACTACAAGGCTTGCAATGTAGACACCGTCGCAGTCGGGTAAGAAGGCCGCTGTAGAACTGTTGGGGTCATACATGTTGCTCGCGTCAAGTGTGGAGCAGTCAGGGGTGGTGGACAGGGTCCACATGTATTCGATTTCCGCTCCTTCAGGATCGTAGGAGGCGGAGCCGTCCAATTCAATGCGGGTGTCGACTTGTCCCGCCATGTCGGGGCCTGCATTCGCGATTGGGGCCGAATCACCCGCGCTTACGGTGACCACGGAGAGGTCAGGACTGGAACATTCGAGGTAATCACAGACGGTTAGTGCGAGTACATAGGTCCCCAGAACGTCGGGGATAAAAGCCGATGTTTCTGCACTGGCCGTGTTGTTGTCCGTCAAAGACGCTTCATCAATTGCTGATTCTACGGGGACTGATTCGAAGGACCACTCGAAAGTAAGTTCTTGAATTGCACAGTTTTCGTCATAGCCGGATGCGCTACCATCGAGGTTGACGCTACCGCCGAGAGCGACGGATTGATCGGCTCCTGAGTTTGCATTTGGTGTGCAGTAGGGCAGTGCTGTGTCGTCATTTCGACCAAGACAGGCACTGATGAGCACACCAGCCACGGCCAAGGAGGCGGGAGTCTTTAAGAATGTTCTTGAGATCCGCATGGATCATCTCCGGACTATATGGGGTCTGTAAAGCCCCTCACGCGCGCGGCAAAAAATTAGGATGCTGCGCGCACAAGGTACTGCGCGGTAATGTACAGAGAGCCAGGCCCTACCGTCAACCGCACTCTGTGATCTAACCTACTCACTAAGGACTTGCATTGGGACATTCTTATCGGTGGATCGCAGCGCTGTTTGCGTCTTTTCCTCTTTCGCTTGAAGCGAGCGAGGCGACAGATCAATTTGCACCTTTCTCTGATCTCTCTTCGAGGAGTGTTTGCAGCTTTTGTGTGGGTGTACAGGAAAAACGGGGTGAACTGCCCCTTTTTCGCGCCGGGGTACGGCATCAGACAGGCGTACAAGTGGCGGGATCTTGGCGTGCGGCAGAGACGGTACGGATTCGTTTGAGCATGGAGGCCTTATCCGTGGTTTGGCCCAATGGTGAGGAGGCTCGAGGGTGGGGTGATCTTCGGGTAGGCACAAGTGCTGTATTGTTTTCGTCGGAGTCCGCTTGGGTTCCAGCGATGGAAGTGGATTGGGGAGTAAAGCTTCCGAATGCGGCAGATGATGCAGATCTTGGTACGGATGAAACGGATTTTTTTGGCGGGCTCTATTTGCGGTGGTTTCGTCCGGATTGGGAGTTTGGTGTGGGTGGTGGGCTTTTGATCTTGGGTGATCCCTTGCAGTTTGCAAACCAAGATGATGCTGGATTTTTAGCAACACACCTTTCCAGGGATTTTCGGTGGGCTCGCCTTTCATCGACCATAGATTGGCGCTTTGAATCTCCCCGGAATCCAGGGGACGGACGTGTCCTTGTAGGACTTCAGTCCAGTCCAAGTACCGGAGGGGTTTGGGCAGCTGTTCGAGGCGGTTTCGGACTTACGGCTGCGGCCCCAGATTGGCAGGCTTCTGTCCGGCTTGGCATCAATGCCCCTTGTCGTCGGGCGCAAGGCGATTAAAATCCGCACCGACGAAGGAGTCACAATGGGCCTTTTTGATTTGTTTACCGGGGGTTCGATCGAGAAGCAGATCGAAAAGCACGCCAAGCGTTTGCGTAAGAAAGATGCGCAGCAGGAAGATCGTGTTGCTTCTGCGCACTGGTTGGCAGAAGAGGGGTCCTTTGATGCAATCTATGGTCTGCTTGGGCGTTTTGAAATGGCGTACGAGCACCACATGAAGGACCGGGCAGAAAAGGATTTAGTGGCCAATTTGCTGGAAGAATTGGGCAATCCTGCCATTAAGCCCATTCAGGCGTTTTTGCGTCGCAGTGATCATTTTGCTCGACCCATGGATCTCCTCGAACGTATTGGGGGTCGCGAGCAAGCACTGGAGATGATTTTCGAACTGCTGAAGGTTGAGGCTGCGAAGTCTGAATTGAAGCCTGGAAAGAAACGTCAACTGCTGATCAAGCTCGCAGAATTTCAGGAAGCACTCATTGTGGATGAGGCGATGCCTTTTCTTGGAGACTTCGATGAAGGAGTGCGTTTTGCTGCGGTAGAGGTTCTCGTGGCTCAAGAAGAGACCGCGGACATTAAGGCCAAGCTTTTGGCGTGTTTGGCGGATCCGGAAGAAGATTCCAATCGTCTTCGCGTCCGGATTTCAGAAGTCGCCAATGCCCGTCGGTGGACGCTTGGAGAGCACGCCAAGGCCGTCAATGAGAACCCTCCAGCGGGCTGGACAGTGTCAAAGGGTAGGCTTCTTCCCGCCTGATGGCCTATGTTGGATAGGTGAAACTACTTCTTGCCCGGCCCCCGCGAAGAGATGTTTGGGATGCAGGACTTTCTGTGCCCCCGCTTGGTCTCGCTTATATCGCCGCAGCTGTCCGTGAAGAAGGCATAGCAGTTGAACTCTTGGATGCCTATGCGTTGGGCTTGAGTTGGTCTGATTTTGAGTCAGAGCTCCAAAAGAGTGATGCGGATGTTTTTGGCCTAGGTTGTATGACTCCGGTTTCAGATACGGCCTATCGTGCTGCTGCTATCGCGAAGAAAAGCTTCTCAGTTGTGCTTTTAGGCGGGCCTCATCCCACAGCGGTTCGAGAAGAGGTTTTCCAAGAGTGCGCTCATATTGATCATCTGGTAATCGGTGAAGGGGAGGAAGTGATTGTTCCGTACCTTCGGTGGTTGGCGGGTGGAACAAATGGATTGCCTCCCAAAGGAGTGATGGCGCGAGGTGTTGACTTTCGGCCTCACCAACCGGCGAGAAATATTGATTCAATTGCGTGGCCAGCTCGGGATCTCTTGCCCAATCATGCCTATCGTTATCTCATGGCGACGCGTCCCGGTTTTGCGACGGTAATCAGCTCTAGGGGCTGTCCTTTTCGGTGTAGCTTTTGCGATAAGAGCGTGTCCGGAAGTCGGTGGCGGGCTCGGAGCGCTGTCGATGTTGTAAATGAGATGGCACATCTGGTTCAAAATGGAATCGGATTCATCAATTTTTACGATGACAATTTCACCCTGCGTCGAGAGCGCGTGGTCGAGATTTGTGACGAGATCCTACGGCGTGGGTTGGACGTGCACTGGAAGTGCGAGGGACGTGTAGATGGAGTGGATGCGGATCTCTTGCGTTTGATGCGTCGTGCGGGATGTCGCGTTGTGGCCTACGGGGTTGAATCGGGCAATCGTGACACCCTTGCTTTGCTGCGGAAAGATGTGGAGGTCGAGCAGGCTGTTCGAGCATTCGCTGAAACCCGGGAGGCGGGTTTGCGCTCCTTGGCCTACTTGATTTTGGGTGCACCCGGAGAGGGAGAGGCGGAGGTGCGAAGAAGCATCCGCTTTGTGCGAGAAATTGGCGCGGACTACGTCCAATTCAGTGCGTTGACCGCTTTGCCGGGAACACCGCTTTTTGCCTCCCATCGCGATCGCGTTCAAAAGAGCGTGCGCTCACCGGTTGACTCGGAACTCCAGAAAAACACGTTGACCGATTTACCGGCCGAAGATTTGGATCGCCTCATGAAGCAAGCATGGCGGAGCTTTTATCTTCGTCCAACGCCCATGATGCGTTTGGCGGTAGATGCCGTACAGTCGGGGTCGATTGCAGAAGCTGTGCGTCTCGGAAAAAGTATGGCGCGATGGAGCTTACGTCCTACCACGTAAGTCGATTGAGATTCTCGCGGATTTCTTCGGCGATACAGCGTTGCCCCTCGACTTTCTTGCCAAAGGGGCACCCAAAGGCACTGTCGAGCAGTAGCAGTTGCTGGTAATGAAAAATCGCTTTGTCGGGGTTGTTGAGTTTGTTTTCTTTCGGGTCAAAGAGCAGGCCCAAGAAGTAGTGCGGCATCGGGTTCTCTTTGCAGTACGTACGAGCAGTCATCAATTCTTTGAGTGCGCCCATGTCATCGTCGAGATCGACTTTGGTTTTCCCTAAATTGATGTGAGCTCTGCAATTTTTAGGATCAATCTTCAGCACGCTCTGCCATGCTTTTTGAGCTTTCTCGAACTCCAGTTGCTGTGAGTAAACGATTCCAATGTTGTTCAGTGAATTGATGTGTGTCGGGTCGATTTCGAGGGCGCGTTCATAGGCCCCGATGGGATCGATGTCATCTATTTCTTCAGTACTGTATCGCTCGTTGGTAATCGCGAAGCGCTGCGCTTCTCCATGTCCGTAATGGGCATCTCGCGAAGTGGGGTTTTTCTGCGCGGCATCCGCCCACAAGTCCACTTCCGATACCCAGGTTTTGTTTCTGAGGTGGGTCGCTGTGAGTAGGAGCACAACAAGTATGCTGCTGGTGTAGAGCTGGATGCGTTGATTGAAGGCCGCGAGGCTGTAGGCTGTCATGAGCGCTAAGCCCAGGCTGCCGACGTAGGTACGATGTTCCGCCATGGTCTCGCGCAGGGGAACAAAGAAGGTCGGTGCCATTGCGAGCAGGAAGAGCCCAAATCCCAACACCATGATTGGATCGCTTTTTCTTTTGCGATAGGCAAAGCCAAGCACTGCGAGCCATCCGGTGAGTGCAAGAAGGGGTTTTACGGACAATCCGGCTTCGGGGTGGTCGTGGAAGATGCTCTGCCCGATAGGCAGCACAAACAGTCCTGCGTAGCGCCAGAGTACCTCGCCCTGAGTCAGGATTTGTGTCTGTATGTCCCGTTGGGGATTCGGGTGGCCGATGGTGCCCTCGAGCATCCATCGCAGGCCGAGGAAGCCGACAAAAAGGACAATGCCGGGAAGAATTGCCCAATGCCGTTGCGCGGCAGGTGAGTCTTTGGGACGCAGTAGGTAGTCGATGAGAAAGTAAAAGACAGGAAGGGTGGCAGCGCTTTCCTTGCAGAGACCTGCCCCTATGACTGCAGCCCATGCCCCGAGAGATAGTAGAACCCCTCCCTTTCGAAGCCAACGTGTCCACAACCAGCCGCCATACAAATAAAAGAAGGCGAGCAGTTGTTCTGAACGTCCGGTGATGTACGTCACTGATTCGGTGGCCAAGGGGTGAATGGCCCAAATCGCGGCAGTGAAGAAGGCAATCAGAAGTGGGGTTTTGTTGCGATTGAGAAGCAGTAGTTCTCGGATGAGCAAGAATGCAAATCCTGCGTTGGCGGCCTGGAGTAGAAGATCGAATAGGTGGTAGCCAAACGGGTCTGTGGGCGAGATTCGAAAGTTGAATGCGTAGCTTGCAAGAACAATCGGCCGCGACCAGTTGTACGAAAAAATCTCCTGCCATTCCGTGGCGGAGCGAATCGTGCGATTGCCGATGACTTCGATCCGATCGTCATAGGTGAAGTCCGCATGCAGAGCATTGCACCATGCCAATGCGATGAGCCCGCACAAAATCAGCCATGCGAGTAGGACGCGATCAACTTTGGGATTCATGATTCATCCAGGATGCGTTTGTAGAGTGCTTCATGCGCCTGAGCGACATGCTCAAAAGACAAGTTTTCCTTCACATAGGCTCTGCCGCGCTCAACCATCGCTTGAGCGGTCTTTTCGTCGTCCAGAAGAATCCGGATTCGTTGTCGTAGTGCCTCCACATCCGCATGTGGTACCAAAAGCCCAGCTCCTGCTTCTCGGATCAATTGACCGCATCCGCAGTCGCCTCCGACCACCGCTGGGGTGCCACACATCAGTCCTTCAAAGGGCACAAGTCCAAAGATTTCATCGGAGGAAGGGTACACTAAAACTTCGGAGTCGACGAGAAGGGACAGTCGTTCTTTGCCTTCTAAAAGCCCGGTGAAGATCACCCGATCGTCTGCCATGGATTTGGCTTTTGCGAGTGCACCCATATCGTTCCCTGCAACCACGAGTGTGGCTTCTGGAATGCCTGTTCCGGAGAAGGCTGCTGCGAGATGTTCGACGCCTTTTCGGGGCGAGATTCGACCCAAATACGAAACAATAGGTCCCTCAATCCCCCATTTTTTCTTGAAGCTACCGGGCTTGGGAAGGTTGGTGAACTCATCGAGCATCAAGCCGTTGGGTATTTCCACGATGCGTTCTTTGGGGATGCCTGCCAACACCATCTGGCCGACTTCTGCCCGACTTACGGCAATGCAAGCCGCTGCGCCCCGTGGCACCTGTGCTGAGAACAGTTGATCCCAGATTATTTTTGCGCCCAGTTTTCGTTCTTGGCGAGGCAGTGTGCCATTGGGGGTAAAGACCCAAGGAACATTGCGCGTTTTCGCCCAAGCAATGGCGTGATTGTTCAGCAGGTGTCGGTGTCCGTGTAGGTGGACAATATCGACGCTATTGAGTGCATTAAATACTTTTTCTGGGCTTCGAGGAAGAAAGAGTTGATGACTATAGGCCATCCGGTTCGACCAGTTCTTTGAGACGTGAATCGACATTCCCTCGAGTTGGTAATCTTCATTTTTTTCGCTGCGCGAATCAGCATCAAAAGCATCGGTGGTCCACACGCTCGTTTCGACGCCGCGTGCGACCAGTGCCCTTCCTAAGCCATACACAATGCGGGGAATTCCGCCGTAGGCCCAGGTGGGAGGAAAATAGGGACTGACATGAAGGACGTGCAAAGCCTGTGTCCTGTGTTTGACGATGCTCTGACGCTCCAATACCATGCTGGGTGCCCCCTCGGAGGTCCTTGTGCGCCAGAT
>Ga0163179_10001368_pt1 | contig 17363 bp, 13 predicted proteins | sample AtlANTMetagenome_FD_109643 | JGI IMG/M metagenome (GOLD analysis project Ga0163179, IMG submission 109643) | Marine eukaryotic phytoplankton communities from the Atlantic Ocean - Atlantic ANT 2 Metagenome | ecosystem: Environmental > Aquatic > Marine > Oceanic | place: North Atlantic Ocean... | reverse complement strand
AGTAATAAAGATTGTTACTTCTGCAACTGAAAGAGAAAATGTAAATGCAGACATACCTAATATTGAATCTTCAATAGTAAAAGTGACACCATCAGCCGCTGATGCGATCGATATTAAATCTTCGTCATTAAAAAAGATGGGAACTTCAACTCGAAAGACTAGAGATCTTGCGACTATAGGAAATAAATGGGACGGATCTTCGACTGATACATCCAGTGGTGGATATAATTTTGAAAAAGTTAATTCTATAGAAGAGCTAGTTGCTGACTTAAGAAACTTATCAAGAGATATAACAGAAGTAATAGTTCATTGGAGTGCACATTTTAACGATCAAGGACACGTTGGTGCGAAAGAACTTCATAATATAGCACTTAAGAGAGGATTTAAAGGTTGTAGTTATCATTATGTTATTAAAAGAAATGGTGATTTAGAAAGAGGACGACCTGTTCGTTTACAAGGTGCTCATGCGAAAGCCGCAGGACATAATAAGTTTAGTATAGGAATCGCTTTTGTAGCAGGTTATAACTGTCCATCTGGAACTTCTAATCCAAACAGATATATCAGTTCTGAATCTATTACGCCTGCACAATATAAAACTTTAGATATGTTCTTAAAAGGATTCTTTATGATATATCCTGGAGGGCAAGTATTCGGCCATCAAGACTTTGACAACAATAAAGTTGATCCGGGATTTGACGTCGGTACATACGTTGAAGCAAGATTTGGAAAAAGAAATGTAACAAATCCAAATGATGGACCGGCTACTCCATCTCAGATCGCAAGTATAGTAGGATAAAACAATGACAACAGAAAATAATGAATTAGAACTACGTATACAAGACAAAGGTGAAGGTGCTGTCAATGCTGAAGGCCGACCTGAAGATGCGTTTAATGATCCTACTGGTCAGTTTCCTCGTGGTGAATATCATGATCAATCTTCGGTCAATAAAGTAGCCAGAGGTGATAATATTAATGAACTCGATTTAAGAAACGGTATACCTGGTGTCGATACCGATCTTACTCAAAAAGTTGCTACTCAGTATCCTATGGCTTCAGTTAACGAATCTGTTTCTGGTCATATTATCGAAATAAATGATACGCCAGGCGGTGAAAGAATATTGATAAGACACAACACTGGCGCTGGTATAGACATCAAGTCAGATGGAAGTATAATAATCAATGCTAAACAAAATAGAATTGATATCGTTGAAGAAGATCACAGGCTTGTTGTAGAAGGCGATGGTAATGTTTCTTACTATGGAAATTTGAATATGAATGTTTCTGGAGATTATAATCTAACTGTAGGCGGCAATTATAATCTTAAAGTAAAAGGTAACTGGATAGTTGATGTCATTGGTTCTTATAGAAAAAAAATTCATGGAATAATGGGTGAGGTTGTTTTAAAGTCAAAGTCAGTTACTGTTATTGGTCAAACAATAAACACACATCTATCAAATGTTGGTAACTTTATAAAAGGAACTTATCAACAAATGGTAAAAGGAAGAGCAGATTATAATCACGGAGCAGAGACTTTATTCAACTCTGAATCAGAAATTAACATGACTAGTCCGAAAGTAAATGTTGCAGCAACCGATCTTTCTGTCATTGGTGCACAAGGAACTATAGGTGGACAAAACATGATTCATTATGGAAAGAACATGTATCTTGAAAACACTATACACGCTCCGACTGCGAGTTTTGTATCAGCATACGCTACAACATTTCATGGATCGCTAAACGGAACTGCAAACTTTGCAGTTAATGCTTCTGTGGCTGGTGGTATTGGTGTAGTACAAATTCCAAGTGTTCAGATTAATACTGAAGCTGCCGATAATACAGAGACACAAAAACCTACGAGTTCAGAAATTACTGACTTGTTAACTAATAATGAGATGGGTCCAAAGAAAGTAAGTATAGACGAAAACAATGAGATTAAAAACTTTCATGATAAAACTGTTACGTCAGGTGGTGTAACAACTGGAGAAACAAACACTAGAGAAACAAGATCTAAACTCAAAGATAAAAAGAATCTACAAAATACAAATTTTGTTGCTGATAGAGTAGCTAGCGGTGTTCTATCGTCTGGATTTGCTTCTGCTGTTCCTGGTCAAATTGAAAAAGTCAAAGGAAAGAACACTACACCAAGAATGGGCCACGACATAATTGGTCAAACAGGAAGATCTGTAGTTGAAAATAAGTATAAACCATCTGATGCAGCTTCTAGACCGAAAACTTTAACATTCTCTGTAGATGCTCGATTTAATCCAAACAATCTTTCCGAAATAAAACATACTACATTATTAGGAAAAGGAATACCGATCTCTAAATTTACTGGTGGTGTTGGAGAAAAGACAACTCTTAATCATATTGTAGATACTTCAAAAAGAAAACAGATAGCAAGAAACTTATTAATTCAAGCGCATGTAATAGAAATATTTAGACATTTAAGTTTATTCAAAGGATTTAATTTAGTAGTTGCTGAAGGAATATATCAACCAGGTCCTGGAGAAACACCGACTCCGAAAAGCTTTAACGATTTAGCACAAGATGGTAGAGCAGTTGCCTATGAAGTTTACTCACAAAATGGCCAGATTGCATTAGATAAATTATTTGATTTTGCAGAATTTTTGAAAGATGGATTTAGTTATAATAAACTGACGTTAGCATTTGACAAGTTCAATCCAGATAAAACATTACATGGACAACTTTTGGTAGAGGTTCCAACCATGCCAGAATCTTACAGAACTCAGTATGATATGAAGTTAGAAACAACATTCAATTCTGAAATTCAGAGTTCTTCTGATTTGGTTGAAATACTGTCATAACTATATAAATATGGATAATTATAGAGGATAAAATGGTTACAAAAGCATTTTCAGTAGAAGACGGAAATCAGAACTCATCTTTACTTACGAGTCGTAACAAGAAGTATTCTGATATCGACTTGCTTTTTGCCAATAAAATATCAGGTGATATATTTAAGAAGATCGATGCAGCGGCTGTAAAACAATCTGTGAAGAATATAGTAAGAACTGGAAGACTAGAAAAACCTTTTCAACCAGAGTTTGGTGCTAATCTTGGAAACATATTATTTGAACTAGCTGATGAAGGTTTAGAATTTGAAGTTGAAGAAAGAATAACAGAATCAATAAGAGTATACGAACCAAGAGCAAGGGAAGTCACTACAAAGGTAGTTGCACAACCAGATCAAAACTCTTTATCTGTAACTATTCAATTTAAAGTTGGCAACATGACAGAACCTGAACTTATAAACACTACAATTGCGAGGTTAAGATAAATGGCGACAAATATTCAATCAACCGCTCTAGACTTCAATAATATTAAGACTTCATTAAAAGAATTCTTAAAGAAGAAAACTGAATTTGCAGACTATGATTTTGATGGTGCAGGCTTATCAAATTTACTAGATGTTTTGGCACATAATACTCATTTTAATGGTTTAATAGCAAACTTAGCAACGAATGAATCTTTCATACATACAGCTCAACTGAGATCATCATTAGTTTCTCATGCAGAATCTCTAGGTTATGACATAAGATCTAAAACTTCTTCACAAGTAACATTTGATGCAACTTTAAATTTAACCGGAGTCTCTGGAAGAGCACAAACATACACACTACCAATAGGTACGATTTTCACTGGAACCAATGAAGAAGGCAATCATAATTTTATTACAAGAGAAAGTTATACTGCAAGTGATGATGGAACTGGATTATATACATTTAAAGATGCGGACGGCACAAATGGTGTCACAGCGTTTGAAGGAACAACTATAACTAAAACGTTTTTTGTTGGTCAAAAAACTGATAGACAAATTTACATTATTCCTGATTCTGATATTGATACAAACAGTGCTGTCGTTAGAGTATTTGATTCACCGACATCAGATCAAAATGTAGAATACACGCCTCTAAGCAAAGCTATAACAGTAAATTCTACTTCTACTTATTATACGTTAAGAGAAGCACCCAATGGAGCATACGAATTAAATTTTGGAGATGGTGTAACTTTTGGAAAAACACCAGAGGCTGGAAGTAGAATTGTTGTTACATATTCTAGAACAGTAGGAGATACAGCCAACGGTTGCAAATCATTTACAACGACTGCAGCATATACTATAGGAGGAACTGCTTATACAGTAGCAATCGTTCCTCAGGCAAATTCTGCAGGTGGAGCCGACAGACAAGGTATAGAATCAATAAGACAAAATGCTCCTTCTGCTTTTGCTGCTCAACAGAGATTAGTTACTCCTGATGATTACAAAGCGACGATATCATCAAACTTTCCTACAGTTTCTGATATATCAGTTTGGGGTGGCCAGGATAATGTTCCAATAGCTTACGGAAAAGTTTATATCGGTCTTGATTTTAATGCTGGTCTTTCAGATGCAGCAAAGACTGTTATTAAAAATTCTATCAAGACAAACTTTTCTGATAATCTTTCAGTGATGTCGATTACTCCAGTGTTTGTTGATCCAATCGAAACATTTCTAGAGTTAGGTACTACAATAACAGTGAATCCGGATCTAACTTCAAAATCTCCACAGACTTTAGAAAATAATACAAGAGATATTATTACTAATCACATCAGTACAAAAATAAACGGATTTACAAAAACGTTTAGAAGATCTAATCTTTTAACTGAAATAGACGAGATCGATGCTGGAATATTAAACTCAAAAATAGATGTAAAAGTACAGGTAAGATTAGTTCCTGTGTTGAATGAACCAACTTCATATACTGTAACTTTTCCAATGCCTATACTTAGTGAAGGATCTGAAAAAGTTAATGTTGAGTCATCAACGTTTGATGTGACCGGAGTGAACGGAAAGTGTAAAGTAGTAAACAAAGCTGGTTCACTTATTTTACAAATAATTAATGTAGACGATAATGATGCTGTTGTTACTGATAATATAGGTTCTTATGTTCCATCTACAGGTGTATTAAGTTTGAATAATTTTAACTTGAGTCTAATAAATGCAGGAGTAAATTTTCTTAAATTTTCAGCAGTTCCACAAGATCAAGCTACAGTTGCAATGTTAAGAAACTTTGTTTTTAAACTTGATCCATCTAAAATAATAGTTAGTCATACTATCGACAGACAAGGCGTAAGAGTAACACTATAATGGTCGAAAGAACTTTAACAGATTATGGAAGGCTTGATGTAACTTTTCATCGTAATATGGTGAAAGAGGTTCTACCCGAACATTTTACTACTGACTATCCAAACTTAATAACATTTTTAGAATCTTACTATGAGTTTTTAGATAGTGGTGATAGTTTTGGTGCGTTAATTCAAGATCTCTATACAATACGTGATGTTGAAGCTTCTTCATTGCAGCATTTGGACAATATGTTTCGTGAACTTGGTCACGGAATGTCACAATCTTTCTTTAATAGTCCAAGAGAAGTTATAAGAAACTTTGCAAGATTTTTTAGAGTAAAGGGATCTCGATACTCTGCAGAAGGTTTTTTTAGAGGATTCTTTGGAGAAGATGTTGAAGTAAGTTATCCAAAAGATGATATATTTCTTTTAAATGATTCAGATCATTTAGTAGGAGATCCTTATAGTATCTTACAGGACGGAGCCGCTTTTCAGATATTATCAATCATGTTAAAAGCTCCTCTTTCTTTTAACTTATGGGGAGAACTTTATAAGAAGTTCGTACATCCTGCAGGATTTTTTCTTTCTAATGAAGTTCTAATACAACCAGATATAGAAACTCAGCTTACAGCTCTAGCTCCTATATTTGATTCTACTAAAGGTGCAACTTTACCATTATTAGTATTTGATGACAATGCAGGAATAGTTATGAGCGATGTCCCTGATATCACTATTATAGATAATATGGGTGCCACGGCGTATGTAATGACTGGTGATAGTTTAAACGCAGTAGAATTTAATCAAGTTGATAGCAATACTTCAACCTGGACTGCAAATAGTAACAACGTTTTTGGATTAAAAGATTCTTCAATAAGTTACACATCAGCTAATCCAGGCTCGAGCAGAGTCTTTAGCGTAAGAATGGATCCAAGTGAAACAGTAAAGAAATATAAAGATCAATCGATTCTAGCATTAGATAATGTATACAGATCAATATTTGATCTGGCAGATGCAAGTAGTCCGAGAATGGATAGAGATCAAATAAATGGATTTCCAACTGACATTCGATTTGATAGAACTAATGAAACGTTTGATCAAGGAATATATGATTCTCATGGAAGGACATGGAACTATATGTCTAATCTTTGATAAAATAGGTATAAATAACATTAACACGATACAGGATAAATGATATGGCGGCTATAATAACAGATAGATTAAAGTTAGCTATCGTAGATAAGATTGTAACAATTATAGAAGATAATGCAGATCCAACGTATATAGGATTTGCTAAGTCTGAGCAATGGGACAGCAATGATGCTGCTCCTACACCTTTGAACAGTTTAGACGAAGAAAGAAAGTTTCGAAATACTTTACAAGGTGTAAAAAAAGTTGCAGGAGTTTCTACCGTAGTTCCAAGAGTTAACTGGGTAAGTGGAACAACTTACGCAGGATGGGATGACCGAACAGTAGGATATGGTTCTAGTTCTTTTTATGTTTTAACTGAAAGCTTTGGCGTATATATTTGTTTAAGAGGTGGTAGAAATAATTTAGGAGTAGCTGTTCCATCTACAGTTCAGCCAAGTGGGTCTAATAATGATGCGTTTGAAACGGCTGACGGTTATGTTTGGAAATTCTTATACACTATAACTGAAGATGAAGCTCGAAAGTTTATGACAGCTTCTTTTATGCCAACAAGAATAATAACATCTGTTGATTCTAATTCTAGTGGTGCTCATACAAAACAATTTGAGATACAAAACAACGCAGATGCTCAACAAATAACACAAATCATCGTCACTAATGCTGGAAATGGTTACACATCACCTCCAACAGTTTTAATCACAGGTGATGGTGACAGTTCTTTTACTGCCTTTTCAACTATCGATAGTAACTCAGGAACAGTCACAAAAATAGAATTTGCAAATGATTCATCAACTTTAGATTACGCACAAGGATATAGTAATGCTACGATTACACTAGTAGGTGGTGGTGGAACAGGAGCTGCAGCGAGAGCAGTTATAAGTCCTCGTGATGGTTGGGGAAAGAATGCAAAGTTTGACTTAAAAACATCTGCAATATGTGTACATTGTAAAGTTGAAGGTACTGATTCTGATTTTATTACAGGACAAGACTTCAGACAAGTAGGAATATTAAAAGGAGTTCAGAAAATAATTGCTGACTCTGCATTTTCTGGTCTGACAGGTAACTGTTTAAAACACTTGACACTTTCATCAATTACACAAGTGTTTAGTACTGACAAACTTATAGTTGGTACGACTACAGGTGCTAAGGCTTTAGTCGATAAAATTGATTCTAATAAAGTATTTTATCATCAAACTGATGAAACTGGATTTAGACCCTTTCTAGATGGAGAAGCTCTTACAGAAAGTAATGGTAGTGGTCAAGGAAGTATTGATTCAGCATTAGTGTCACCTCTAATAAATGCTGCTTCTGTTAAATTACAATATCTAAATAATAGAACACCGGTTGATAGATCATCATCACAAAACGAAGACATAAAAATTATTTTACAAATTTAAGAGTTTATAAATGCCAACTACATTAACTGAAAATTTATTTGCGAGTAAGTATAAAGATGACTATCAAGACAGCCATGGTTTTCATCGAGTATTATTCAATCCAAGAAGAGCTCTTCAAGCAAGAGAACTTATACAATTACAGACTATTATACAAAAAGAAATTGAAAGATTCGGAAAGAATATATTTAAAGAAGGAGCTGCAGTCAATCCTGGTGGATTAGTTATAAACAGCAACTATGAATTCATTAAAATAACTGATGCGACTTTTCCAACAGACATCAAAGGAACAGAATTTACTGGACAGACATCTGGTGTTATAATAAAAATATTAGATACATTTGCTTCATCAGGTTCAGATCCAAATACTCTATACGTAAGATATACAAACAGTATAGCAGGAACATCAAGTACTACACCAATTAGAGTTACACCAGGTGAACAGTTATCATCTAATGTCGGTGCATCGAGTATGACAGTTCAAACTGTGAACACTGCTTCAAATCCAGCAGTAGGCGCTGGAGTTAGAGTTAGTATCGGTGCAAGTGATTTCTTTGTTCAAGGATTTTTTGTAAGTGTCGATGCTCAATCTTTAATTATATCAAAGTACGATAAGTCAAAAACAGTTAACATCGGATTTAAAGTTACACAAGACATAGTAAATGTCAATGATGATGTTAATTTATTTGACAATCAAGGAGCGTCATTAAACCAAACAGCACCCGGAGCAGATAGATTTAGAATTAAACTCTTACTAGTAACTCAAGATTCTATTGTGGCAGGTGAAACATTTGTTCCTATTGCAAAAATAGAAAATTCTAGAATTATCGAGACTAACAACGGTCAAAACTCTTACAATAGAATAAGTGATATTATAGCACAAAGAACGAAGGAAGAGTCTGGAAACTATATTGTCGATCCTTTTACAGTTTCATATGATTCTGCAGATGCTTCTAACTTACAACTTAGTGTGAGTGAAGGTACAGCCTATGTCAATGGTTACAGAGTTAATAATCCAACACCTACAAAAATAAATGTACCAAGATCTACAGATACCATATTATTTAATAACCAACCTGTCTCTATGGGATTTGGTAATTTTGTTATAGCTTCTAGTGCAAAGATTAGTGCTGATATGATATCAGCTCATACTAAATTAAATATATCAACTCATGCTTCGAATCCTGCCGGAAGTATAATAGGATCTGCTAGAGTGAGATCTTTAGAGAAACTTACTGATGGAACATTTAAAGTCTTTTTGTTTGATGTTAATATAAACTCAGGATCTAACTTTAGAACAGCAAGAACAATAGGAACATCTGCGACTCAAACATTCGTATTAAAAACAAAAACTGATACAAACAGTAATGTTGTAGCAGAACTTTTTGAAGCTGATCATGAAAGTTTATTATTCAGGTTGCCTTCAGTAAGACCTTCATCAATTTCTGACATTAACGTGGCTGTTCAAAGGATATTTACAGGGACAACTGATTCAGTTGGTAACCTTGGTGTCAACTTGACCGCGCCGGGTGAAACTTTTACATTGACTTCTGATTGGTTAGCTTTTAGGTCAGATAGTGGTCCTGAGATTACAATGCCAAGTATTCCTACTGGAAATGCTACTGCTGCTTCTAGTGTTAGTACTAATATGCCAAGTAAACAAATAACAGTTTTTGGTTATGTTAACAAAGCTTCTGCTGGAGCGAAAGGTAAGTCAATTACTGCAAGAACAGTCACCGGATCTGCGGCAGTTGAATCAGACGGAATGGGTAACTCAATTACAGCTCTAGCACTTGGCGCGAATGACATAATCAGTATTACTTCTATTAATAAAGATAGCGCCGGTGGAACAGATGTTTCTCACATGTATGATCTTGATAACGGACAAAGAGATGCTTACTACCAGCAAGGAAAGGTTGTTCTTAAAAGTGAATTTTCTAATCCTGGATCTATAGTTGTAGTGTGTCAACATTATGTTCATACAACTACTGGTGACTTTTATAACGTTAACTCTTACAACACTACATCGTATTCTAACATCCCAGAGTTTACTTCTAAAACCGGTGAAGTAATTAAACTTAGAGATGTTTATGACTTTAGACCATCTAAAGATGTTAACGGTGGGTTTACAGGTTCCGGTCACAGAATTATTGGTCTTCCAAAGAATACATCGACTTTAACTTCAGATAATACTTATTTTAAACCAAGAAATGATAAGATCACAATTACAGAAACAGGTGATGTCAAGGTCATACAAGGATCTTCATCTCTAACTCCAAAATTTCCAGAAACACCAACGAATTCACTAGAACTATATAGAGTAAAAATGGGTGCGAATACTCTTAACGGTGAAGACGTATCATATGACTTAATCGAAGCAAAAGGCTTCACGATGAAGGACATTGGAAAGATTGAAAAAAGAGTTGAAAGAATAGAAGAACTTCATAGTCTTAGTATACTTGAACTTGATACTAATAAGTTATCAGTAACTGATTCGTCTGGAAACGAAAGAGTTAAAGTCGGATTTTCTGTAGATAACTTTAAAGATCAAGGTCAGGCAGCAATTGCTAGCTCTCAATATAGCGCTTCAATAGATCCAAAAGATCATTCACTACATCCTGCATATTATGAAAATAATATTGCGTTAGTCTATGACTCTGATGATACTGACACATCTGGTGTTATAAGAAAAGGTGATAATGTTTATGTCAACTTTATCGATTCTGCTGAAATTGAACAACTTCAAGTTTCAAAGGCTATAGACATAAACTCATTCGATATATTTCAATTTAATGGGCATATTAAGTTATCACCATCTTCAGATGATTTTAGAGATAAATTTAAGTCTGGAACAAAATCTATTTCTGGTGCTAGTACTCTTTCAAAAGATGAAAATACACTTTGGGAAAGTTGGAAATGGAATTGGATAGGAACAAGTTTTGATGGAACTGTAACTGAAGAAGAAACACACGAAGGTACAAATAGTAGATCATTTGGTCATCATACTTCTCAATTGTTAAACAGTGGTCTAGAGGCTGTAGAAAAAACTATTGTCAATAGAGTTGTATCTTCTGAGACAATAAGAAAAGTAATAGATGATCGTGTTGTCGATATTGCAATTGTTCCTTTCATTAGATCAAGACTCGTACACTTCGAAGCAATTGGTATGAGACCAAATACGAGAGTCTTTCCGTTTTTTGACGAGGTTGATGTATCAGCATTTTGTAGAGAAGAAACGTTTTCTTTTCATGGTGCTGATTCAGACGGTGCAGAGTTTGGAAATACTCAACAAGCGGCAACTACACATCCATCAGGAAGTACGAACTTAACGACAGACGCTGAAGGAAAAGTTTCTGGAACGTTTTTTATTCCAAATACACCACAAATAAGTTTTAGAGCAGGTGTAAGAGAGTTTAAACTACTTGACATCACAACATCAGATGAAACTAACGCTTCGACAAGAGCCGTTGCTTTATATAACTCAGCAGGAACTATTGAAAGAAACAGAACTAACGTTATATCAACAAGACACATATCTGTTTTAGGATCAGACACAAATATTTTATCAGATAGAGTTATCGGAACTTCTGATACTAGAGGAAGAATCGATCCACTTGCACAGTCATTCTTTGTTAATAATGAAACTGGAATGTTTGTATCATCGATAGATCTTTTCTTTAAAGCGAAAGATGCTGACTTACCTGTATGGGTTCAGATTATGCCAATAATAAATGGTGTCCCTTCAAGAGAAGTTATAGTTCCGGGATCTACAAAATATCTATCACCTGCATCAGTTAATATTTCTGATACCGGTGCAACGTCGACATCATTTCAATTTGATGAACCTTTATTTCTTGATTCATTTACAGAATATGTCATTGCTGTACAATCTGATAGTAAAGACTATCAAATCTGGGCTGGAAAAACTGGTGATCTTATCGTTGGATCAACTCAAGAGAGAGTTTCGAAAAGAACTATTATAGGTGCTCTTTATCTTCCACAAAATACTTATAAGTGGGAACCTGTTTATGATATGGATCTTAAGTTTAGAATTAACAGATGTAAATTTACAACTGGAAATCATACAGCAATATTAAATAATGCCACACTACCAGAGAGATTACTTCCAGGTAATCCAATTGATGTAACATCGGGATCCGTTGCAGTAAAAGTTAATATGAAGAATCACGGATTGAACGTAGGTGATTCAGTTGTATTAAAGAACATGGGGACGATAGGTGGACTTGCTTTCGGGGCGAGCCAAACAGTTACTATAACAGCAGTGTCTGGTGATTGTTATTTCTTCCATGCAGGTGGAGCAGCAACTTCTACTGTTTCAGGTGGTGGTTTAGATGTCACTTCAACTGTCAACTATCAATATGACCTGATAGTACCATACGTTGAAAATCTTATTCCACAGAACACTAATATAGTTGCTCAAATGAAACAAACAACGGGTAAGTCATTGGCAGGAGCTGAAACACCTTACACTAAGGACACATCTTATTCTGATGTTACATTAAAAGATAATAATTTCTTAGCATCACCAAGAGTTGTTACCTATGCTGCAAAAGCGACTAAATCAGCTCAAATGAAAGTTACAATGTCTTCTGACAACAACTATGTTTCACCAATTATTGATCTACAAAGAAGTTCATTAATACTCGTAGGAAATAGAATTGATAATCAAGCTAACAGTGCTGCTGCAGGATTTAATGTTCCGTATCCTTATGTAGCTGAAACAGATAAAACTGCCGGTACGCATTTATCTAAACATGTAACTAAACCAGTAACGCTATTATCTGATGCTGTAGGATTGAAAGTCTTATTAAGTGCCAATAGGCCTTCAGTTGCAGACTTTGACCTTTATTATAAAGCAATAACAGAAGATCAGTTACTAGATAACATTTCTTGGACGTTAGCATCTAAAGCTGCAAGTGTTTCAAGTGATGAAAATAAAGACGTATTTAGAGAGTATACATACTTAATAGGTGGTGATAATGGTTCATTACTACCGTTTACAACATTTCAACTTAAGATCGTGATGAGAACAAGTAACTCAAGTTTAGTTCCCATTATAAAAGATTTAAGAGCAATAGCTTTAGGAGTCTAATATGAAATTAGTAAGAATAGGAAAAGATTTGGTGAAAGATGAAGAAACTGGAGCTATACTTAACACCAATGACCAAGAAATAGAAAAAGCAAAGAAAGTCAAAGAGGCTAAAGAAGCCGAAAAAGATGAAATTGCACAGTTAAAAGATGATGTGAATGAGTTAAAAGATATGATGAAACAACTATTAGAAAAGATGAACAACGATGGCTAGAAAAACTTTTGTAGATTTAAGTGATACAATTAATGCATTTAGAGTAAAGACTAATGTTATATCGTATAACGTCGGAGACCTAGACAGTCTTCATTCTAGTTTACCTGATTCTGATTTAGTACAAGCAATAAATCATTTAAGACTGACAGATTCTTCCCTTCAAGCTGGAGTAGATAGTAATCAGGCGCAGCTTTTTAATAATGATTCCGATATTGCTAGTCTTCAACTTCAAATAACTAATAATGATTCTGACATCTCAGCGATAGAGGATAAAATAGGTGGACCTGGCGGGACTTCTTTGCAAAGTCAAATAACTAACAATGATTCTGATATTTTAGCTTTGCAGACCGTCGCGACGGTGAGAACAGTTCAACTTAGTATATTGAAATCTGATGGATCATTAGTAAAAAGGATTTTTGGTTTCTCTGATTCTGGAGATTAATTATGGCTTTTAGAAGACCACTAGTAATTAAAGGTGATGCACTTCATGAAATGAGTGACTCTGATATTGCTCTTGTAAGAAATAGAGTGATAGTTAATCATGGAAGAGATCAAGGTATTCGATTGAGTGTTGTCAACACCGGTGGCACATTAAGTAGCATGGTTGATACACGTAAGGTGGGAGGTACTATATCCGAAACTGACTCGGCAGGCGCCGGTTCAGTTACGACAAACTCAATAACATTTCAAAGAATATTTGACAGCGTTGATGGTGAAGGATACATTAATGATCCAACGAAAATAGATTATCCAATTTATTATGAAAGTGATGGAAACGCTTTAAACATGAAAATCAGATCAATGACTGACTCTGATTTTAGAGATACTTTTATAAGACCTGTTATTAATGATCTTGTTGATGGAACTACTGGAAATAATCGTCAAGGGGTTTATTTTATTACTCAAGATAGTACTGCATCCGGAGTGATAAGTACTGTTCCTGTTTTTATTGACACAATCTTTGATGCTAATACATACGCAGGTGGTTTAACAGGAAATTTAAGTCTTCCAGAAGACAGTGATCAGCCATTTATTGAAGCAAAATATTATCTTGGCAGAGTACCTACAGACTCAGGACTAGCTCCTCTTCACGATTCTAATTATTTTCCGATGTTGAGAATTGATCCTGATTCTGGTGGAAGTGGAACTACTCCTAATATTAGACTAAAAGAAATGGATAGTAATGTTTTAGATCACTATCTGTTAACATCATTAAATTATACTGAAGCTTTTGATAGTCATGGATATAAATTGAGATATGCAATTGACTCAGCAAATAATTTTTCTGGAAATCAAGTTGGTACTGCTATAACGGATAAAGCTTTACAAAATCAAAAAATATTTAGTAATAGTGTTACAGGTTATTTTCAAGCACTACCTTATGGAGCTTATGGCGACTCTGGAGGCGCCCCGGGTGTGGGACTACCAGCTGTTGTAAAAACATATAAATTAAAAATAAGAAGAGAATAATTATTATGGATATATTATGGCAATTTTTTCAGAAACTCATGTAAACGCTTATTTTATAGATAATAAAAAAAATCAGATAGAAGTTATCTATAAAAACGAATCAGGACAAAACATTCCTTACAACATACCAGTTAATTGGAGTCATCCAGACTTCCAAGAGATTATTAGGTTGTATCCTCTAGAAGAGTTAGAGCGAAAGTGGAACAATTCCCATGACATACGAAGTTGGAAGCCTGAAGCTCGATTACGAAGAGCATTAGATAAAAAGATTAAAGAAGAAACAGAACCAGTTACTGATGCTTATCAAGTGTTAAGATTTCTAGAAGAAAATTCAACTGACGTTAAATATTTGTTTCCCTTTAAAGTCAAAGTACTATCATTACCTGTAATAAAAGACGCTGATCAAGATATCAAAAATAAAATACAAAAAGCAAAAAACATGTATTCTGTAATTGGAATAATAGGAGAAGTCTTGAGTGGCGAATAAAGTAATTTATTTAAGATGGGGTAAGAGATATACTAAAGATCACGTCGCAAGATTAGAAGAACAAGTAAAAAATAATTGTTCAGTGCCTTATGAATTTTTAACTATGAATCATTGTTACGCCGGTGAGGCTTATGACAGGATGGATTGGGCTCAAAGAACTTATTATAGAGGAAAAGATGATGTTGAAGAATCTACCTCGATTCAAAATAATTTTTTAAGAGAAGATCTTGGGGGACTAACACACTGGCAAAAATTATTAATGTTTAGATATGATAGAGAATATTTTGATTGGGAAGATAAATTATTGTATATAGACTTAGATTCAAATATTAAAGGAGATCTTGCTTACTTTTTTAATTTACCAGTAGAAAAACCAATGATTGGTTTTGATTGGGATGCTTATGACAATAACAAATGGCAACACTCGTATACTACCAGAGCTCATCCATTGTATAATAGTTCAGTAATATTATGGAAACCAGAGACTTGTGAAAGTGTTTGGCAAGAAATTTTAAAGCTCAATGGATCTTATTATCAATTTGGAATGCTAGACAATTGGTTATTTCATAGATTTGGACCGTGGGCTTATAATTCTAAACACAAAAATTTCTTTACTCCTTTTGATAGAGATATTATATCAAAAAATGGAATTATTGAAACTATGTCTGGTACAACTATTGAAGAAAAAATAAAATGTCTGGATTAAAAATGTTTAAGACATATGACATGATGTGGCAGGTACTTCATAACGTACTTGATGAACCCGTTCTTAGCATGAAAATGTTTGAAGCATATGATGGCGCAATAAAGTTTGTAACTGATGTTTATCCTCATAGAGAAAAAGAAGTGTATGAAGCAATTAGAGATGGTAAAGACTCGATTTACAATTGTGATGTATATAAGAAATGGTGCTATAAAAAATTACTAGAATTAAATTTGCATGAAGCTTATGACTTCTCAAAAACTAATATAGTTTCTGCTGGATATTGTTTTTATGACGCTCGTTTTTGGTCAAAGCTCGGTATAAAAACTATTTGGTTGTATGAACTCGATGAAGAAATACGAAAAATAAATTGGAGACTGACTGACTATGTTAAAGAAGATATTAAAATATTAGGAAAAACTTTAGACTGCGTTCTTGATAAAGATTATCTAATAAAAGATGTGGGGCTTCATATTAATTTTAACTGTGAAAAATATTATCACATGAAAGAAGCCATAAAAAAAGAAGAGTATCCTAGTGATTGCGTGTTTGTTTTTTGTGGATCAAGTTTAAAGTATAAAGGTCCAGGAACCACTGGTAATGGAAACATAAATATATGTGAAACATTAGATGATTTTATAGAGACATTACCTAGTATGAATATCTTTTTTAAAGATACAATAAATGATAAACACATGGTGATTGGATGCTTAGAGTAATATGCGCCAAGTGGGGTAATTATGATGATAATACTATAACACAATTATATAATAATGTAAAGGAAAAAAGTTCGATTTCTTTTGATTTTTTATGTTTTACAGAGTTTAGTGATGAGTTCGATAAGTATCAGTATCAAAAAGATGAATATGACTATTGGGATCAAGGTGGTCTTCCTCATTCAAATAAGATTCAATTATTTAATCTAGATGAAAAGTTTGATAAAGATGATAAGGTATTATATCTTGATCTTGACGTTGACGTTACTGATGACATAGCATATTTCTTCGAACTTCCAAACGATAAACCTTACATGACTTGGAACTATTGGGCTGAATACAAACCAGAAGAATGGAAACGATTGTATAATATATCGCATTGTCCTCTGTATAATAGTTCAGTGATGTTATGGAAACCTGGTCAAAATAGATCAATATATAATTTTTTAAAGAAAAATGCAGATAAAGCATTCTTCACGTATAGAGGAATAGATACGTTTATGTTTCATCATTTTGGTCCGTACACACCAATGAAAGATCATTTTAATTATTTTCGAGAAGGTGTAATTACAACTCATAGAATACATGGACATCCTGATTATGACTATGAACCACCTGTTATACATATATTAGAAGGATTAACATCAGAAGAGAAAAAAAGATATGTATCTAATAGAAGAAGATGACGTAATACGAATTCAAAGAATCGTTGATGAAACAAGATGGCATCACCCTTATATGTGGCCAAGTATAAGTAATCAGATTTCATTGACAGAATTCAAGATACAAAAATGGTGGGCTAGTAAAATAGATCTAATAGATAAAAGTGTAAATATTTTTAACTCTGGCTTTGGGTTTTATTCAGTACCTTTCGCAAAAGAAAAGGGTGCAAAGAAAATATACACTTACGACATGTGCCCTACAATGAGTGAACTGATTAGTGGAAGTACCCACTTTCAATCTAATTTTATTTTTATACCAGAAGATATTGAAGAAGCT
>Ga0163179_10001367_pt1 | contig 17370 bp, 17 predicted proteins | sample AtlANTMetagenome_FD_109643 | JGI IMG/M metagenome (GOLD analysis project Ga0163179, IMG submission 109643) | Marine eukaryotic phytoplankton communities from the Atlantic Ocean - Atlantic ANT 2 Metagenome | ecosystem: Environmental > Aquatic > Marine > Oceanic | place: North Atlantic Ocean... | reverse complement strand
CTTTATAGAAAATCCAGCCCATGTGCGAGTAGAAGAAACCTTGTGTGGCGTCGTACGGGTCGCCTTTGGTATCGGTCTCTGAATGATGGAAACGGTGGTCGGAGCACCAGGCGATGGCACTGTTCTGACATGCAGCGGCGCCAAGAACCGCGAGCACAGCGCGTACAGCCGGGTGTGCGTTGTAGCCTCGGTGTGAGAATAGGCGGTGGTACCCGGCTGTGATTCCCAGCCCTGTGCAGACCCAGATGACGATGGCGGCGGTCACCTCACGCCAGGTGACGCCAAATTCTATGGCGTACCAAGTGGCTGCGGTGATGGCGACTGCAGGGAATGCCACCACAAAAAGAATGTTGAACCAGTCGAGGGGACGTTTTTGAGAGAATTGTTCTGACAAGGCAGTGTCCTGGCTAAGTTTCGATGAACGAGTCTGAATACTACGTGCTCTGTTCAGGTTATTGGGGACTACCATGAGGTCAAGATTCCATTTTCCGCCTCTAGCACTGGCTCGAGGCAAAGGCAGGGCTGTTCCTTGACCAATGTCTCTGAACTCAACCTGACGGGGGCTGCCGATCTGCCGATGCAGGTTCGGTTTGGCACCAGCTCTTGGAATTACCCGGGCTGGAAGGGGCTGGTCTACCACCGCTCCTATTCGAGCAAGAAGGACTTTGAGGCTCGTTGCCTGGAAGAGTACGGCGGCGTCCCCTGGTTTCGCACTGTAGGACTTGATTCGAGCTTTTATGGGCCGCCGCGAGACTCGACTCTGGCGCGCTATGCAAGCCAGCTACCCGACCGAATCCAGTGGGTGAGTAAGGTCTGGGAACGAATCACAATCCCACGCTTCGCCAGACACTCGCGCTATGGAGAGCTCGCTGGGCGGGTGAATCCGTACTATCTCGATCCCGTGCTGTTCCGCGACGTCTTCCTTGCTGCTTACGACCGGCCCTCGATCCGTGAGAAGACCGGCCCCTTTGTCTTCCAGTTTCAAAAGCAGGGACGACGCCAGCAAGATGTTGATGGATTCATCGATAAGCTCGATACGTTTCTCGCTGGGCTGCCCAGGTCCTTTCGCTATGCAACCGAAATACGTACTCGCGAGCTCCTCTGCGCCGACTACTTTGCCGTTCTTAATAAGCACGGAGCCACCCATTGCTTCAATCACTGGACAGACATGCCACCGTTGGCTGAGCAGATGAGGGCAGCTGCAGCTTCGGGCGGGCTGAAAGCGAACTTCTACGTCAGTCGCTTACTCACGCCGCTAGGTCTGGCCTATGCCGATGCAGTGGCTCGGTTTTCCCCCTATGACCGTCTTCAGCAGGAGCAGCCGACGATGCGTCGCGATGTGCTTCGCCTAGCCCGTAGGGCCATCGAGCGAGACGCTGAGGCCTTCATTTTGGTGAACAACCGCCTCGAGGGGAACTCGCCGCGGAGTATTGAAGCTATGGGTCGCATGATTATTGACGCATGATTCAATTTTAGACGCCGATTCGCTTGACGTCTGCGATTTCGGTGCCATCATGTGCGAACGAATGCGTCAACGAGTCCCTTTGCAGTGTACTGACTGCCTCGTCTCTTCCAGCAGCACCATGTGCCGCTGTGCGTGTTGTTGTGCCACCTGCAGCTGCGTTTGTAGCTAGCCGGCGCTGAACGGGCTTAGAGCCCGCACCGAGGTGACAGCCTCGAAGCAAGCGCCGGCCCCCTGATAGCAAACAAAAAAGTCTCAATCACCACCGCATTAGGTGGTTCCTGCTCGGCAACAAACGGACCGGGCGCAGGAGTTCACGATGTCCCATTTTGAGAGTCTCCCTACAGTCCACGTCCTCTACGAAAACCCTGCCTGGCTCCCGCCCATAGAGGCGGCCCTGCAGGCTGAGGGCTTTCATTATGAATTCCATCACATCTGGAAAGGCAGCATTGATCCCAGCCAGGAGCCGCCAGCCGGGATCTGGTGGAACCGCATGAGCCCGTCTTCGCATACCCGAGGGCACGGTGAGTCTGTGGGCTTGATGCGTGAAGTGCTTGCCTGGCTTGAGAGTTGGGGCCGCTGGGTCCTCAACGGTTCTCACGCGCTCGAGCTTGAGGTCAGCAAGCTGCGTCAGGAGCTGGCCTTGCGACGCTACGGGATCCGCTCTCCGCGCACTTTGCTCGCCAATGACCGCGACTCTCTTATTGAGCTGGCGAGAAGCTTTGATGGCCCATTCATCACCAAGCACAACCAGGGCGGTAAGGGCTTGGGTATCGAGCTGTTTACGTCTGCGGAGCAGCTGGCCGACTATCTCGACTCCGATGACTTTGACGCCGGACCTAACGGTCAAATCATTCTCCAGGAGTACATTCAAGCCGCAGAGCCCTTCATCACACGGGTCGAGATCGTCGGTGGTCGCTTCCTCTTTGCCATGAGAAGCAACACCGAAGATGGCTTCCAGCTATGCCCATCCGATGCCTGCCAGGTTCCATCGAAGGCGCCGTCTCTTTGCGCTATCGATGGCGATGACTCCAGCAGCCCGAAGTTCAGCGTCTCGCCGCTGGGTGCGGACGATCCGTTGGTGCGACAACTCATCTCGTTAACCATTGGCGCTGGTCTCGATCAGGCAGGCATTGAGTTCATCGAAGATGCCCATGGCAATCGCTATGTCTATGACATCAACGGCACGACCAACTACAGCTCTGGCATCGAGCGAGAAGTCGGAGTGGATGGAATGCTCGAGACAGTGCGGTATCTGAAGAAGCAGGTCGTGCCGCGGGTCTGGGCCGGAAGCCAGCGCCCGGTTGCGGAGGCGAGTTGATCTACTCAGCGCTGGATTCAGGGCACGGCGATGACTAAGTCCCCCGCTACCGTTCTTGCTCAGCGGCCCTTTGCCGAGGCGGAAGGATTGCTTCGCCGTGTTGGCAACACTCCTCTTATTCGCTTGCAGCGTCTTCCCTATCCGCGGATCAGCAGCGCGGTAGAGATTCGTCTGAAGTTGGAGTCGTTTAATCCGAGCGGCTCGGTCAAAGCTCGTGCTGCTCTCGCGATCATCCTAGATGCACGTCGCCGGGGGCTATTGCATCCCGGCATGACCTTGCTTGATGCATCGTCTGGCAACACCGGCATCGCCTACGCCATGATCGCGGCTTCTATGGGCTATCGTCTTTGCCTCTGTCTGCCGGCAAACGCGAGCGCAGAGCGTAAGACGATCTTGCGTGCCCACGGCGCAGAGGTGATTGAGACCGATCCCCTCGAGGGCAGTGATGGTGCAATCGTTGAAGCGCGTCGCCTTGCGGAGGCTCACCCTGAGCAGTACTGCTACCTGGATCAGTACAACAACCACTGGAACTGGCGAGCCCACTACGGCTCTACCGGGCCAGAACTCTGGCAGCAGACGGATGGCAAAATCACGCACCTTGCTGCGGCGCTGGGGACCTCGGGAACCTTTGTCGGTACGTCACGATTTCTCAAAGAGGTGCAGCCTGATGTGCACTGCGTCGCCGTACAGCCAGACAGCCCTTTTCACGGTATTGAGGGCCTAAAGCACATGGAGACGTCGCTTGTTCCGGGTATCTGGGACGAGCGCATCGCCGATGAGCAGATTGCTGCGCCTACCGAGGAGTCTCTCTCGCTGGTGCGAGACCTGGCCCGTGTAGAGGGACTGCTTGTGGGCAGTTCTACTGGTGCCGCCCTGTGGGCTGGTCTTGCCGTCGCCGAGCGCTTAAAGAGCGGCCTGGTAGTTGTCATCGCCCCAGACAGTGGTGAGAGATATCTAAGCGAGAAGCACTTGTGGGGCCAGCAATGAGCCTCCGCATCGTTGAGTCTGCTCTGGCAGCTATGCATCGCTTCGCAGTAGAAGGGTATCCCCATGAGGTCTGTGGGATTCTTGCTGGCCGCCGCGAAGCTGATGGCGGTGAGGTTTGTGAGGTTGTGCCTTTGCTGAACGAGCGGGCTGACTCACCCCAAAATCGCTACAAGGTTGGGCCTTTGCTGCTGCTTAGCGCCGAAGAAGACATTGAACAGCGGGGCCTTGAGATCGTGGGTTACTACCATAGCCATCCCGATCACCCGAGCCGCTACTCGGACTATGATCGTGAACATGCGCTGCCAAACATGAGCTACGCCATTGTCTCGGTTATGGCAGGCGTAGTCAGCGACACGGCGAGTTGGAGACTCAGTGAAGACCGCACTGAGATGCATGCAGAGCTAATTGAATAGGGCCGAGTGCCCGGATCAGGAGACAAAGATGACTGTAGAAATTCGAATCCCGACCGCTCTTCGGAGCTACACAGGCAGCGCGGCACGAGTCAGCGTCGGTGGAGAGACCGTAGAGGATGCCCTTGCCGAGCTGGTTGATTCGTTCTCCGAATTGGGACGGCATCTGCGTGATGAGCAGGGCAAGCTACGCTCGTTTGTGAACATCTACCTAAATGACGAAGACATACGAACCAAACAGGGAGAGGCGACAGCGCTTGGGGACGGTGATGTCCTCATGATTGTTCCTTCCATCGCTGGAGGTAACGAGGCAGAGGCTGGGAGCAGGTCGTGAGTGAGGAGAACCTGCCGGCCCTCAACAACGAGGAAATTGCTCGCTATTCGCGCCACCTGATCCTCCCTGAAGTGGGTATGGAAGGGCAGCAGCGCCTCAAGGCTGCCTCAGTACTTTGTATTGGTGCAGGTGGTCTTGGCTCGCCTCTAGCTTTGTATCTCGCGGCAGCAGGGGTCGGCCGCATCGGTATCGTCGATTTTGATGTGGTCGATGTGAGCAACCTGCAAAGGCAGGTCTTACATGGCACCTCGGGGGTGGGCACGAGCAAGCTCAACTCTGCCCGCGCGCGTCTTAGCGACCTCAACCCGCATGTGCAGGTTGATACCTATGAGGAGGCGCTCAACTCAGACAATGCGCTGGGAATTTTTGCCGACTACGACGTCATTGTAGATGGTACCGACAACTTCCCGACGCGTTATCTGGTTAATGACGCTTGCGTGCTCCTCGATAAGCCCAACGTGTACGGATCGATCTTTCGTTTCGAGGGGCAGGCTTCGGTGTTCAACTACCGTGGCGGACCCTGCTACCGCTGTCTGTATGAAGAACCGCCACCACCAGGCTTGATCCCATCGTGTGCTGAGGGAGGCGTGCTTGGCATCCTGCCCGGGATTATTGGTGTCATTCAGGCGACTGAGACCGTCAAGATCATACTGGGCAAAGGTACCTCTCTGAGTGGTCGATTGATGCTCTATGACGCACTCGAGATGGACTTCCAGCAGCTCAAGCTGCGCAAGAATCCAGAATGTGTGATTTGTAGCGACCGCGCTACTCAGACTGAGCTCATCGACTATGTCCAGTTTTGTGGTGCGCCTTCGACCGAGGCGAGCGAACCGCAGCGCTTTGAGGAGATCTCGGTACAAGACATCGCCAGGCGCAGAGAGCAGGGCTGGCAGCCGTTCATCCTCGATGTGCGCAAGCAGGCTGAGGCCGACATCGTCACCCTCGGAGCGGACACGCTTATCCCCCACGAAGAGGTGGGAGAGCGTCTCGCCGAGATCCCACGGGATCGAGAGATCCTGGTGCACTGCAAGATGGGTGGGCGTTCAGCGAAAGCAGCGCAGGTGCTCGGACGAGCCGGCTACGAGGGAGTCTTTAATATGACCGGTGGCATCACAGCGTGGGCTACTGAGATCGACACCAAGCTGCCTACCTATTAAAGAAGGGGTACGTGGCCTCGCTGTGGGCTGATCACGGCATGTTTGCGCAGGGCCCGGCGCTGGGTACGAGCCTGTTAAACGACCAGGTCGTCGGGTGGGCGTCGGCATCGAAGTGGCAGGACATACAAGAATAGGGTGCTGCTGCCACGATCTCATCGCCTGCTGCGTTGGGGAACAACGAGCGCTCGGTCAATAGTCCGTTTTCATCGTAGACCGCAAAGTCCAGCTGTCCGTCTTCTCGATTGTTGTTAAGCAGGATCTCGGTCTCACGCACCACGCCATCGACGAGGGTCTCAGCCACATACACCTGGCTAGCAGAATCAAGGATCAGGTTGCGGTCATCGCATTTGGCAACGGAGTCGACGATTTCGCCTTGCATGTCCCGATAATCGAGGAAGGTGGCGAAGAAGCCGTCGAGAGTCATGGGGTAGCCGCGCGAGCAGGTGTAGTACCGATGAAAGCCACGTCGGAAGAACGTGAAGTCCATACCGGCCTGTCCCGAGGCGTCGCGAGCGATGCTAGCGAGTACCACCTCACCCAGGTGGCCCCGGGCCAGAGCCGTAGTGTGCGCCAGGCTGTCGCCAAGCTCGGAGGGCACAATGCCAAGGGCATAGGCGATAAAACCTCGATAGATGCCCGCCATCGCCGAGATGTCGATGGGGTCGGCGAGAGCGCTGATGTCGGTGGCTGCGAGTTCTGTATCAATGTCAGCGAAGGCTTCAGGAATGTTTGAGTCACCCCAGTCGATGCCAGGCAGGCGATTCTCGCAGGTGGCGAACTCGATGTTGGGCTCGTCTTGGTTCGCCCCAAGACAGCCGCAAAGATAAACAAGGCCCAAGGAGATGACGGCAACATGGGACATATTGAACAGGTTGAGTCGATGCATGGAGGCCTTCCTGGCTACTTTATCAAGCATAGAATAGGACGGCTCTCAGGCGGACATTTCCCCTTTTGGGGCCGGCTGGGACGAGTGCTCTAGGGGTCAGATTCCTTGACACAAAAGAGGCCTGCAAGTAGACCCACGGCGCGCGCTTCTTCATAGCGCTCGGAGACCTCAAGATGGCCGCAAAGAAGCCCAAAGACGACCTGTATCGCGTCCTCGACAACGAAGGCAAGGTGCTCAAGGGGGCCAAGGTGCCCGAGGTGTCTGATGACGAACTGCACAAGATTTTTGAGACCTTGCTGATGGTCCGAATCGTCGATGATCGCATGATGCGTTTGCAACGTCAGGGTCAGCTCGGCTTCTATATGAAGAGCCTGGGCGAAGAAGCTTCGCACCTCTCGGTGTTTCCTCTACGCAAGACGGACTGGGTTCTACCCAGCTATCGCGAGCAGGGAGCCTGGTTCTGGGCCGGATACACGATTAAGGACTTCATCAACCAGCTCTTTGGCAATGAAGAAGACCCCATCAAGGGTCGCCAGATGCCTGTGCACCACTCGGCCAACTGGCTCAACTATGTGTCGATCAGTTCCCCGGTAGGCACTCAGATCCCGCAAGCTGTGGGTGTAGCCATGGGTATGAAGATCAAGGGTACTGATGATGTGGCGATGACCTTCTTTGGTGAGGGGACTTCTTCTACTGGTGAGTTCCACGTCGCTCTTACCTTTGCCGGAGTCTCTAAAGCTCCGGTGGTCTTTATCTGTCGTAACAATGGCTGGGCTATCTCGGTGCCAACAGACAAGCAGAGTGCCGCTGAAAGCTTCGCTTCGAAGGCGGTCGGCTACGGCATGCCCGGTATCCGGGTGGATGGCAATGACGTCCTGGCTGTGATTCAGGTGTCGCGCGATGCGGTTGAGCGGGCACGCAAGGGAGAGGGCCCCACACTGATTGAGGCGGTCACCTATCGTCGTGAAGGCCACTCTAGTTCCGACGACCCCTCTGTGTATCGCGCTGACAGCGAGCCGGAAGAGTGGGCTCAGAAGGATCCCATCAAGCGGCTTCGAGGCTACATGAAGGAGCGTGGACTCTACTCAGAAGAACTCGAGGCCGAGATCTCGGAGCGCCACAACCAGGCAATCACCGACGCATATGAACGAGCTAAGACCCTTGGTGCGCCACATATCGACACCTTATTCGAAGATGTTTTTGAGGAGCCTCCCTGGCACCTTGAAGAGCAGCGCAACTACCTCATGGCGCAAGAGCGCACGAAGAATCCTCACCACCACTGATCTATCTCGCGAGCCATAGCGCTCGCGGGTCCCAACGCCCGTCAGGCAAGGAACTCTCAATGACAACAATGAACATCATCCAGGCGGTAAACAACGCCCTGCACACCGAAATGGAACGCGACCCTTCGGTGGTGGTGCTCGGCGAGGACGTCGGGAAGTTTGGCGGCGTCTTCCGCGCGACCAGTGGTCTCTATGATTCGTTTGGTTCCGATCGAGTCATCGACACACCTCTGGCTGAGTCGGGAATCATCGGCGCTGCTATTGGCATGGCTCTGTACGGATTACGTCCGGTGCCTGAGATTCAGTTTGCTGACTTTATCTTTCCTGCCTTTGACCAGATCGTGAATGAATTGGCCAAGTTCCGTTATCGATCGGGGGGGCAGTACCCCTGTCCGGTGGTGATCCGCACGCCCTATGGCGGTGGTATCCGCGGCGGTCACTATCACAGCCAGAGTCCCGAATCGTTGTTTGTTCATACCGCTGGCCTCAAGGTAGTCATTCCGTCGAATCCTCGGGATGCAAAGGGACTGCTGCTCTCTTGCCTTCGACAGAAGGATCCGGTGCTCTTCATGGAGCCCAAGCGCATCTACCGAGCCTCAAAGGGAGACGTGCCCGAGGAGGACTACGAGATCCCGCTAGGTGTTGCAAACGTGCTCCGAGAGGGTACTGATTGCACAGCCATCGCCTATGGCGCCATGGTTCCCGTGATCGAAGAGGCGGCCACTTTGGCCGAGGCTGCCGGCATCTCCGTCGAAGTTATCGACATGCGCACGCTGCTTCCTTTTGATATCGAGACGGTGCTTGAGTCGGTCAAGAAGACCGGTCGCGCGGTGGTGGTTCATGAGGCGCCCAAGACCTGTGGCTATGGAGCTGAGCTTGCTTCTTCTATCTATGAGCGCGCCTTGGAGTACCTTGAGGCACCCATTGGTCGTGTGACTGGTTTTGATATTCCCTTCCCATTCAGCCTCGAGCACGAGTACCTGCCCAACGCCGATCGCACCTTGGGTGCAATCCGCAAGACCTTGGAGTGGTAGACCATGAGTTTTGACTTTCATCTCCCTGATCTCGCCGAGGGCATGACCGAAGCCGAGGTTGTCAGCTGGAAGGTCCAGATTGGCGACTCCGTCTCTATGGACCAGCCTCTTGTCGAGGTCATGAGCGACAAGGCAACCGTTGAAATCCCTTCCCCGCGGGCGGGCACCATCTCGGCGCTGAACTACAAAGAAGGCGAGATGTGCGCCGTTGGGGCGGTTCTCTTCGTCATTGACGAGGGCGCCTCGGCAGGTGGTAGCAATGGGGCAGCTGCTGCAGTACCCGCAGCAGCTCCCGCTCCCGCAGCAGCTCCCGCTCCCGCAGCAGCTTCCGCTCCCGCAGCAGCTCCCGCTCCCGCAGCTGCGGCCCCTGCAGTGGCTAGCGGTGCGAAGGTCCTTGCTACGCCGGCAACTCGCCGCCTCGCTCGTGAGCTGGGTGTCGATATTCGTACGGTTGCAGGTAGTGGCAAGCGGGGCAGGGTCACCAGTGATGACGTACGTGCCGCCCAAGGAGGCGCCGCTACGACGCGCGCTCCTGTGTCAGCGGTTCCGGCACCAACTCATGCACCGGTATCTATTCCCGTCTCTGGTGGCGAGCAGCGCGTTCCTTTTCGTGGCATGCGCAAGAAGATCTCCGAAAACATGGCGCGCTCGGTGCAGACGGCAGCGCACTTCACCTATGTCGAAGAGGTTGATGTCACCGAACTTGTCGAGTTGCGTGCTCGAGCCAAGGTACGGGGCGCTGAGCGGGGTGTGAATGTCACCTATCTGCCCTTCATCATGAAGGCGGTGGTTGCTGCCCTCAAGAAGTGGCCAGCGTTGAACGCTTCTCTTGATGAGTCCACTCAGGAGATCGTCCATAAGCACTACTATCACCTGGGAATCGCGGCTCAAGGGCCCAATGGCCTGATGGTGACCGTGGTTCGTGATGCGGACCAACGCTCTATCTTCGACACAGCCGCAGAGGTGCAGCGACTCGGCCAGGCGGTGCAGGATGGCACCGCAACTCGAGACGATCTCAGCGGCTCCACCTTCACGATCAGCTCTCTGGGCAAGCTGGGCGGTGTACTTGCTACGCCGATCATCAACTTCCCAGAGGTGGGCATCATGGGTGTGCATAAGATCGAGCAGAAGCCTGCTGTGCGCGATGGAGAGATCGTTGCCCGCTACCTCATGAACTTGAGCATCTCGTTGGATCACCGCTTGGTGGACGGCTGGGATGGCGCCATGTTCCTGCAGGAGGTCAAGACTCTGCTCGAAGATCCGACGCTGATGTTCATGGAGATGGTGTGAGTCCAGCTTCGCGTTCCAAAGCTGCCTCAGCAAAAGGCAAGGGTGCGCGCAAAGCGAAGAAGGCCACTGGCGGGGTGCCCGCACGTGGCCCTGCCTGGTCCTATTTCGATGGTGATGCTGAGGAAAAGGCGCGCGGTCTGTTTCAGTTGATCCGTGAGGACGGCAGCTACGATCCAGGGAATGTTGCTGGCATCGACAAGAAGCAGGCCCTGGCGCTGTTCCGCGGCATGGTCTCTATTCGAATCATCGACGAGCGAATGATTGCCTTGCAGCGCCAGGGGCGAATCGGCTTCTATGGAGAGGCGCGCGGTCAAGAGGCGTCGGTGGTCGGTTCTGCGGCTGCCATGGAGCCTCAAGACTGGCTGGTTCCAGCACTACGCGAAGCCGGCGCTGGTCTCTATCGAGGCATGTCGCTCAGCAGCTATCTGGCTCAGATACTTGGTAATGCCAATGACGTCTGCAAGGGGCGGCAGATGCCGTGTCACCCTTGCGACAAAGACACCAACTACGTGGTGATGTCATCGGTGGTGAGTACCCAGATCCCCCATGCCGTGGGCATCGCTATGGGCATGCAGATCAAAGGTACCGACCAGATCTGCATGGGCTTTATGGGTGATGGTGGTACCAGTGAGGGCGACTTTCACGTGGCGCTGACATTTGCAGGCGTCCAGAAGGCCCCTGTGGTGCTTGTCTGTCAGAACAATCAATGGGCAATATCCACGCCCGGCCAGGATCAATGTGCCGCCGAGACCATCGCGCTCAAGGGCCTTGGCTATGGGCTTGAGTCGCTGCGGGCCGATGGCAACGATGTACTGGCTGTCTATGAGCTGCTCCGCTATGCGGCGGACAAGGCACGCAGGGGCGACGGCCCGACCTTTATCGAGTTACTGACCTATCGCGTAAGCGCCCACTCGACTTCGGATGATCCTTCGCGCTATCGCGATGAGTCCATCACTGATGTCTGGCGGGAGCAGCGGGATCCCATCGAGCGACAGTTGGCTTTTCTGACTGCTCAGGGCTGGCTGAGCGACGCTGAGTTTGAGTCAATGAAGGTGGAAATAGAGCAGCAGGTGCGAGATGTCATTGAGGAGCAGGAGGCTGTTGGTATGCCGCCACTGGACTCGTTGATCGAGGACGTCTTTGCAGAGCCCACCTGGTTGTTGCGCGAGCAGCTGACGGAGTTGAAGCAGAGTTGAGCTTGCGTGAGGCAGGCCTCGGGAATTCACGAAAGAGAGCGAGACGATGGCAAATGAACTGCGCGTAGATGCTGTAGTGATCGGTAGCGGCCCCGGCGGCTATGTCTGTGGAATTCGCCTGGGGCAACTGGGCGTCAAGACCATCGTTGTCGAGAAGGAAAGTCCTGGTGGCGTCTGCCTGAATGTCGGCTGCATTCCGTCAAAGGCACTCATTCACGCAGCTAAGACCTACGAGAAGCTGAGCAAGTCCGAGACCATGGGGATCACGGTGAGCGGCGAGGCTCAGGTCGATATGGCGCAGATGCAGGTCTGGAAGGGCGGCATCGTCAAGAAGCTGACCTCGGGGGTCAAGCAGCTCTTAAAGGCGAACGGCACCAAGTTCATGACGGGCACAGCTCGGCTCGCCAAGGGCAGCAGCGGTGCGCACCGGGTGATCGTCGACGGTAAGGATGGCGAGACCACTATTGTCGCCAAGAATGTGGTGCTCGCGACGGGGTCTCGCCCCATCGTCATTCCGGGCTTCGACATTGATCAGGACAAGGTGCTGGACTCCAGCGGCGCCCTGGCTCTGGACAAGGTGCCCGCACGAATGGTGGTCATTGGTGGTGGCTACATCGGCCTTGAGTTAGGGACGGTCTACGCGAAATTAGGAACCAAGGTCACCGTAGTCGAGGCAATGGGCTCGTTGCTCGGTGGCATGGATGCCGATTGTGTGAAGGTGGTCGCCAGAAAGCTCAAGAAGATGGGGGTCGACGTGATGCTCGACACCAAGGCTCTGGGTTGGAAGAAGTAGGGCAAGGCCATCTCGGTGGAGGTCGAGGGCAGCAAGGGGCCCACGAGTATTGATACGGATGTGGTTCTGGTCAGCGTCGGACGGCGGCCCAATAGCGAGAATCTGGGTCTCGACAAGCTGGGAGTCGTCACCGAGCGCGGTTTTGTCACCGTCGACGACAAGCTCGCGACTAATGTGCCGGGAATCTACGCAATCGGTGACCTGTGTGGCGGCATGCTGCTCGCCCACAAGGCGTCTAAGGAAGCTGAGGTTGTCGCTGAGGTTATCGCCGGGCACAACGCAGCAATGGATATTCGCACCATGCCGGCGGTGGTATTCACTGATCCTGAGGTTGCCTCGACGGGAATGACCGAGGTCGAGGCAAAGCAAGCTGGCCACACCCTCAAGGTAGGGAAGTTCCCCTTTGCTGCCCTGGGTCGGGCTCTTTCGGTCAATGACACCGATGGCTTTGCCAAGGTGGTTGCCGATGCCAATACCAATGAGATCCTCGGTCTTCATATTGTCGGAAACGGGGCCTCTGATCTCATCAGTGAGGGTGCTCTGGCCCTTGAGATGGGTGCCGAACTCCACGACATGAGCCTTACGGTGCATCCCCACCCGACCTTGAGCGAAGCCCTCATGGAGGCGGCTGCCGCTGCTCTTGGCGAGGCGGTCCACGTCATCAACAAGTGAGCGTCGTAGCAGCTGGTGGGCCCGAGCTTCGCATCGTCGACCTCGGCGAACTGGCCTATCCTGAGGCCTACGCCGAACAACAACGACTGGTCGAGGCCGTTGCGAGCGGCATTGAGCCCGATACCGTGTTGCTGGTAGAGCACCCCCACGTGATCACCCTGGGGCGAAGTCGCGAGGCGCCAGCCAATGTGCTCGCTTCTGGTGAGGTTGCTGTGGTGCAGACAGAGCGGGGCGGTGACGTCACGTACCACGGGCCAGGGCAGCTGGTGGCGTATCCTATCGTGGCGCTACGCACTGATGAGCGCGATCTACATGACTTCATGCGCAGGCTCGAAGATGCCGTCATCGCAACTCTGCGGCAGGCCGGCATGGAAGCTGGTCGTTCACCCGGAAACACGGGAGTCTGGCTCTCAGGCCGCAAGCTTGCCTCTATCGGTATTGCCTGTAGGCGCTGGGTCACCTGGCATGGCCTGGCTCTGAATGTACGTACGGATCTGGGTTACTTTCAGCGCATCAACCCCTGCGGCTTTGAGGCTGGAGTGATGACCAGCATGCACGCGGAACTGGGCGCGCTGACCCCGAGCATGGCGCAGTGCAAGGAGTGGCTAGCCGACGCTTTGTGTGATTCTCTGGAGCGCAGACGCGCTTGAAGTCCACCGAGTCTCGTTAGATCAGGTAGCCCCACCGAGGGGCCCTTCGGATTGCTCGCGGGTGGATCCACCGAGCCCGCCGGTTGCTGCGTCGCTAGCAGCGTCTAGTTGGCCCGTGAATGGCGCGCCTGTAGCGGGCCCAGCACCGAGACCACCGGCATCGAATACCGCTTTGGTTTCTTCGTTTACCCAGCACACCCAAATCGTGTAGACGGCGACCAGCACGCCTGGGCAGTTCCCGAGTTGCAGGACGGAGAGCACCGTCGCCATGGTCCGCCCCTCACCACGAGCTAGCTTGCCCGAGACGACGAAGAACAGCCCAGCCATGACGAGGGACATGACGCCCGCTCCTAGGACCAGCGGGGTCACCCAGGCTGGCGTTGGTTGTTTATCCAGGACCGAGGTGCCGACACCAAAGGTGAGCAGGGTGCCGACAACGGCGAGGCCTGCCATCACTTTGTGGGCGAGTGAGGCTTGATTCAGGTGCTTCATCGATCGTGCCCCCTTTTGGTTCAGGAGATTGTATTGAGATCGGGCGTCACGCGGTCGCTGTCGCTGGAGCCAAAGTGGAGAAAGCGCCAGAGGGGACCTTTGAGGCCCTTTTGCATGCGCAGGCGCTCAAGCATTGTCTGCTGAAAGGTGTCCTTGTCTCCTGGTGTGATCCAATGGCTCCGCCGCCGACATTCTTCGAAGATCAGGTCGGCGGCATCACGATCCAGCTTGGGCGAGAAGTAAAAGGTCGGCTGCAGTAGCTCCTCGTGTTCCTCGAGCAGGCCTTCGTCGATGGCGCGCTTGTGAAGCAAGCCACCGGGATAGATACGAACGCCGACCATTGCGATGACAGCGGCTGGGTCCAACTCGTCCATGACAGCGAAGGTCTCACGGGCGGTCTCACGGGTCTCTTCGGGGCCGGCAAAGATCAGGCTCACGGCGGTCCGTACCCCGGCGGCTTTGAGATTCGTGATCGAGCGCCGGATGTGCTTCTGGAAGAAGCCCTTGCGAAAGCCTCGAAGCACAGGGTCTGAGGCCGAGTCACAGCCCATCTCGACCTCTTTGCAGCCGGTCTCGGCGGCCAGGACTGCGAACTCCTCGCTCACTTGCCTGGGATTGATGTAGGCGGTCCAGCCGATGTCCAGGCGGCGGGTCTTGATCTCGTTGAGAATGCCGATGGCTTGTTTCTCAGGAAAGTTGAACACGGAGTCGACAAAGAAGAAGTCTCGAACCCCTTCGGTCAGCCAGTGCTCAATTTCATTGGCGACATCTTGGGGGCTGCGTGTGCGCTCAGTGCTTCCCTCCAGGATGGGGTAGGTGCAGAAGGTGCACTTAAAGCGGCAACCCCTTTTCGTCTGCAGGTTCATCATGCCGCCCTCGCGGTAGTAGCGCTCGACAGCGAAACCCTGCCAGCGCGCGGCGGGAATGAGGTTCGGATCGAGGCGACCAGCCGGCTCACCCTCGAAGACCTTTCCACTGCTTCGGTCTCGCCATACGATTCCGGGGAGGGTCCGCGGATCGTGGCCTGCTCCAAGGGAATTGAGAAAAGCTGGGAATACCAACTCTCCCTCGCCGACGACGCCGTAGTCGACGTCATAGCGCGCCATGAAGGGCAGGGGGATCAGGCTGAAGCCAGCTCCGCCAAACACGAGCGGAAGCTCAGGTGCTGTGTCTCGAAACGAAGCGATGATGCGATCCAGATCGGCCAGTGGTGTGTAGGTGATGGGATAGGCGGAGTTGTCGATGTTTCGGATCGATAGACCAGCGACCTCGGCCCAGCCCTCGCTGAGAGCGTCGACTATCGCTGACTCAATGTCCTCAGCGAAGGTGAGATCCAGGACTCGGTACTCGTGCCCGTCGCCGTGTAGCGAAGCGGCCAGTGTTGCCAGCCCGAGGGGAGGCACCGGATCGGGGTAGGTGTAGCGGTTGGTATTGACCAGTAAGACGCGCATTGCAGAGCGAGTGTGCCGAGGAGGACGCTGCCTGGCAAGCTGTTATAGCGCCGGCAGTACCTCGTGCCCGTCTTCACCAAAGCTCGTTGTCAGGACGCCAAAGTTTTCGAGCATGGCCATGAACAGGTTGGCTACGGGTGTTTGCTCTCCGTAGATGATGTGGCGGCCTGGAACCAACTCACCGCCACCGCCGCCGGCTAGTAGTACCGGCAGATTGGAGTGGCTGTGGCTGTCGCCGTCTTCGATCTCGCTGCCGAAGTAGATCATGGAGTTGTCGAGCAGGCTGCAGCCTGAGCCTTCGTCGACTGCATCCATCGCGAGAAGCAGTTGCGCGAAGTGGTCGACTTCCCAGCGGCCGATTGTGCGCAGTATGGACAGGTTTTCTTCGTTGCCCTGGTGATGGCTGATCTCGTGATGCGCGCCGGGTGCGCCGATGAATGAGTGGTTTCGGTTGGAACCACCGTTGCCGAACATAAAGCTTGTGATGCGAGTCAAATCGCAGCGCATGGCCACTACCATTAGCTCGCGGAGCGCGGCGAGGCGGGCCTCAAAGTCGAGCTCGGCGGCAGGCGCTGTGGGGGCGGTACAGGTGCTCTCACCGAGATTCTCGATCCGCACTTCGAGTTCACGCACCGAGTGCAGGTATTCGTCCATCTTGAGGGCATCGCTGCGGGAGAGTTTGCCTCGCAGGCTCTGTGCATCGCCATAGACCGAGTCCAGCACCGACAGCCGCAAGGCACGGCGTCGTTCGATCTCTGCCTGGGTAAGTGTGGGGTCGACTCCGGCGAACAGGCGTGAAAACAAGAGGCGAGGGTCGGTGATCTTGGGCAGCGGTGTAGTGGGACTCGACCACGAGATGTTGCGTTGATAAGCACAGGAGTAGCCGTTATCGCAGTCGCCTACGGGTGCTCCTCCGTCCAGTCCCAACTCCAGAGAGGGGAACAGGGTCTCGCTGCCCAGGGCTTGCGCTGCTACCTGATCGACTGAGGTGCCATTGTAGATGTCATCGACGCTGTGGTTGAGCGTCCTACAGGTCAGGAAGGTGCCCGTGCCCCGGGCATGATCGCCGGGCACTCCTTGAACTCTTGCTGCTTCATTAGCGAGCCCTGAGAGGACACTGACTTTGTGTTGAATGGGAGCAAGGGGCTCGAGCATCTCGGGGAGGTCGTAGTCAGAACCTGTGCTGGATGGGGTCCACCAGTCCATCTGCATACCGTTGGGGACAAACCAGAACATCAGGCGTCGGGGGTTGGTGTTGCCGGCAGCCCAGAGCTCGCGAGGTAGCGCTGAAGGCATGAGGGGAAGGGCCAGCGTTACTCCCGCAGCGCGTAGAAAACTGCGCCTGCTGATGGCTTTGCCCCAGGGGGCGATCTTGGGGGGATTCCTACGCTTCACGGTGTGTCCTCGTCTGCTTGAGGAGCTTCACCTCGTCGGGTGCGGAAGGGTTCCGAGAGCACGATGGCGGCGGCTAGGTCAGCGAAGCGATGCCCGCCATCAATGAAGGCCTGCTCGACATCAGCCAGGGCGGCGCGATCTGCTGGGGTTGGCGACCGGCTCAGTGCGTAGGTAGCGACCTTCTCGGTCATGCAGCCAGGGACCCGAGCGTCGGCGGCGAGCAGCTGGGCCAACTCGACCGCCCCTGCAAAGGGAAGGTCTCCTGGCAGGGCTCCTGCGTCGTCGACAGGGAAGCCAAGGTCGTCGACGTCACGATGGGCGCCGATGCCATCAAAGCGCTCCAGACCGAAGCCGATGGGATCCATTAAAGAGTGACAACCGGAGCAGGCTGGGTCAGCGCGGTGCTGCTCCATCTGCTCGCGCAGAGACAGCCCGCCAAGGGCGTCTTCGAGTAGCCCCTCGACTCCTGCAGGTGGCGGCGGTGGACTCTCGCAGAGGATGTTGTCAGTCACCCATTTACCTCGCTTTACCGGTGAAGTACGGGTGGGATAGGAGAG